>ULJF01024348.1_pt1 | contig 22879 bp, 16 predicted proteins | sample 1950821 | NCBI WGS metagenome assembly ULJF01 (sample SAMEA4835466, study PRJEB28245) | human gut metagenome | biome: gut microbiome; material: fecal sample | place: Denmark | collected 2008 | reverse complement strand
GTTAGTGAATTTTTGAATGTCTGCTCGAAGGCAAGGAATTTCAAAATTCCCAAGTTTACAGAAGAGTGAAAACGGATACCACCTTTGTAAGGACCAATGGCATTATTATGTTGTACGCGGTAACCCATATTTGTCTGGATGTTACCTTTGTCATCCATCCACGTTACACGGAATTGATACACACGATCAGGAATACACAAACGTTCAATCAGGTTCACCTTGTCAAATTCGGGATGTTTGTTGTATTCTTCTTCGATTGTACTTAGCACTTCCTCTACCGCTTGATGATATTCAGGCTCATTGGGGAATCTTCTTTTCAAATCTTCTAATACCTTAGCTGCATTCATAATCTACTTCTTTTTATAATTGTTAATTAATACTTCTTGTTTCTTTTGATGGTGCAAAAATATAGATAAGAATTGAAATATACAACAAATTATAAAGAAAATGCGTGTAAAAATATCAATATGTACAAAATGTAAGCTAAAAAGCGGATAAAAGATTATTTTCCTCTTTCCTTGAGATATTTTAATAGTGGAATAAAGACTAAAGCTCCCGAAATGATAATGGATAGTATTAAAGGCCCGTCAATATGTTCGCTCCCTGTTAGAATAATATAGCAAATGGCAATCCATAAAAGGGCTAAGGTTACGATTTGTGGGAGGGAAAGCGGTTTTCTTCTCATAGTATTGTTTTAATGAATTGAATATATTTCACCACAAATAGCCTTGATTTACACAGATAGAATTTGCTGGTACTAACAAGCATGATTAATAATCTGTGTAAATCTATGCAATCTGTGGTGAAAGTTATTTATTTTTCTTTCTTTTTCTTGTCAACGATGGCATCAATAACCGCAACCGCAGTGATGTTTACAATATCGCGTACAGAAGCTTCACAATCAGTGAAATGAATAGGTTTGTTCAATCCCATTTGTATCGGGCCGATTACCTCGGTTTCACTCATAGACTGAATGAGCTGGTAAGTAGCATTGGCAGAACTTAGGTTCGGGAATACTAACGTGTTTACTTCTTTACCTTTCAAACGTGTGAAGGGATATTTCTCATCACGTAATTTAGTGTTCAGTGCAAAATTGACTTGCATTTCACCATCTATAGCCAGTTCCGGATATTCTTTCTGCATATAGTCCACCGCATCATGTACTTTAGCCGGGCTTCCTTCTGTATCTGAACCGAAGTTGGAGTAAGACAGCATGGCCATTGTCGGAGTGTGATTAAAGAACTCTACCGTTTTCTTCGACAATTTAGCGATGTCAATCAGTGTGTCGGTGTCCGGGTGACGGTTAATCAGGGTATCGGCTACAAAATAAGTACCTTTCTTTGAATTCAAGATATGCATTGTACCGAAATGTTTGTATTCCGGTTGGATACCGATAACTTCTTTCGCTACCTTGATTGTGTTGGAATATTTGGTATATAGACCGGTGATGAATGCATCGGCCTCTCCGGTTTCAACCATCATCATACCAAAATAGTTGCGCTCGAACATTTTGTCGTTGGATTCCTGAAGGTTGGCTCCTTGGCGTGCGCGTTTTTCCGAAAGGATGCGGGCATAACGCTCACGACGTTCAGCTTCACGGTCATGACGGAGGTTGATGATTTCAATTCCTTCCAAGCTCAGATCCAGTTCTTTTGCCAGTTTTTCAATGCGTTCGTCATTACCTAATAGGATAGGATGACAGATTCCTTCGGCTTTGGCTTCTACGGCAGCTTTTAACATGGTAGGATGGATACCTTCGGCAAATACCACCCGCTGTGGGTCGCGACGGGCTGTTTCGTAAAGTTGACGGGTCAATTTGCTTTCTTGTCCCATCAATTCGCGCAGCCGGGTCTTGTAGGCTTCCCAGTCGGTGATGTTTTTGCGTGCCACTCCTGATTCCATTGCTGCTTTTGCCACAGCCATGGAAACTTCGGTAATCAAACGAGGGTCAACCGGTTTCGGAATGAAATAATCAGGACCGAAAGTAAAATTATTCACATGATAGGCTTCGTTCACTACGTCGGGAACAGGTTGCTTTGCCAAATCGGCGATAGCATGCACGGCAGCCAGCTTCATTTCTTCATTGATAGCTTTGGCCTGAGTATCCAGAGCTCCGCGGAAAATATAAGGGAAACCGATTACATTATTGATCTGATTAGGATAGTCTGAACGTCCGGTAGACATCAGTACATCGGGGCGGGATGCCATGGCGTCTTCGTAAGAGATTTCCGGAGTCGGATTGGCTAATGCGAATACGATAGGATGATCTGCCATACTGCGGACCATATCCTGAGTCAGCACATTACCTTTTGATAGTCCTAAAAATACGTCTGCACCTTTAATGGCTTCTTCCAGTGTATGTACATCGCGACGGTCAGTAGCAAAAAATTTCTTACTTTCTGTCAAGTTAGGACGGTCACTGGTTATCACGCCTTTGCTGTCTAGCATTAAAATGTTTTCTTTCCGTGCTCCTAATGCTACATACAGTTTTGTACAGGAAGTGGCGGAGGCTCCGGCACCGTTTACTACGATTCTTACATTTTCAATTTTCTTTCCGGCAACTTCCAATGCATTTAATAAACCGGCGGATGAAATGATGGCTGTACCGTGTTGGTCGTCATGCATTACTGGAATATCCAGTTCTTCTTTCAGCCGGTTTTCTATCTCGAAACATTCGGGAGCCTTGATGTCTTCCAGGTTGATACCTCCGAAAGTGGGAGCGATGGCTTTTACTGCCTGAATAAATTTTTCGGGGTCTTTCTCATTCACTTCAATGTCAAAAACATCAATACCTGCATAGATTTTGAAAAGTAATCCTTTACCTTCCATGACAGGTTTTCCGCTCAATGCACCTATGTCGCCTAGTCCTAGAACGGCTGTACCATTGGAAATAACGGCTACTAAGTTGCCTTTCGCAGTATAGTCGTATGCAGTTTGCGGGTCTTTCTCTATTTCCAGACAAGGCTCAGCTACTCCGGGAGAGTAAGCCAGTGACAGGTCTGTTTGTGTGCTGTACGGTTTTGTCGGTACAACTTCAATTTTTCCGGGCTTGCCTTGCGAGTGGTATAGCAAAGCAGCTTCTTTGGTAATCTTGACCATAATCTTTTTCCTTATAATTAGATATCGTTTTAAATTGGTGGCAAAAATATAAATAAAATTATAATTTGAAGCCTAAATACTGTAAAATGATGTCGAATTGATGATTTTTTAAGTGTTGATTTTGACCAATGTGAAAATCAGATTTCATTCTTTCGTATTTTGCTGGACAAAGATAGCGAAAAAATAGTTTCATTCATGTCCGTATCATGTATGAGTTGTAATATGGTTTGCTTGTTTAGATCTGGAAACAGATTGAATATATATAGAATATATTTTACATAATTAATATCCTTCTATATGCGCACGTTATTTATAGTTAAAGCTAATGGGCTAAGCGAACAAATGCCGGAAAAATGACTAATTTTGCGGCAGTAAAAACTAATTGGGTTTAAAAAGTTTTCTATAAACATCTGTTAATTCGACAAATAAGTAAAGTTCAATAATATTAGTTATGAAAATGACAGTAAATAGTATGAAATGTATTTCATGGAGCCGCCTCGCGATATTTACGGCGGCAATGACCATTTTAAGCAGTTGTGGAGGCGGTCAGAGCGGTATGAAGTTGGGTGATGACGAATTTACCGTCGTGGCTGTACAGTCTACAGCCAGCCAGCAGTCTACTTCTTATCCCGCAACTATCAAAGGTGTTCAGGATATTGAGGTGCGTCCTCAGGTTTCCGGCTTTATCGTAAAGCTTTGTGTGGACGAAGGTGCAACGGTAAAGAAAGGCCAGGCGCTCTTTCAGATCGATCCTACACAGTATGCGGCTGCCGAACGTCAGGCAAAAGCTGCTGTAGAGATGGCAAAATCGAATGTCAATACGCTATCTTTGAACGAACAACAGAAGAAAAATTTGTATGATAAGAAAATTATCAGCGATTTTGAGTATCAAAGCGCAGTAGACCAATTGCTTTCTGCAAAAGCCAGTTTGGCACAGGCTGAGGCTCAGTTGACCAGCGCTCGTCAGAATTTGGGCTTCTGTACAGTGACCAGCCCTTCAGATGGAGTGGTGGGTACATTCCCGTATCGTATTGGTAGTTTGGTGAGCCCTTCGGTAACACAACCGTTGACTACCGTGAGTGAAATCGGTGAAATGTATGTGTATTTCTCTATGACTGAAAAGCAGTTGTTGGGTTTGACAAGAGCCGGTGGCACACTGAAAGAACAACTGGAGAAGATGCCGGCTGTAAAATTGGAATTGGCTGACGGTACAATGTATACTGAAGAAGGTAAGATTGACGCTGTAAGTGGTGTTATTGACCAGACTACCGGTTCGGTAAGTATGCGTGCCGTTTTCCCGAACAAACAGCTTGTATTGCGTAGTGGTGGTATGGCTAATGTAATTTTCCCTTATACTATGGAGGATATTATTTTGATTCCTCAGTCGGCTACACAGGAAATTCAGGATAAAAAGTTTGTTTATGTGCTTCAGTCGGATAATACATTGAAGCATACTGAGATCAAAGTGTCGAATTTGAGTGACGGTAAGAATTATATTGTTACCAGTGGTTTGAAGCCCGGCGATAAAATTGTAGTTGAAGGTGTACAGACGTTGAAGGACGGACAGACAATTACTCCGATTACTCCGGAACAGAAAGAGGCGAAATATCAACAACACCTGAAAGACCAGAAGGAAGGGAATATTGCCACGGCCTTTAAATAATCAGTATAAAATAAACAGATTAACTTCGTTTATATAAATAAGGTATATAGAGAATGAAACTAGATAGATTTATTAACCGTCCGGTGCTATCAACGGTAATCTCCGTCTTGATAGTTATTCTGGGTATCATCGGACTTGCTACATTGCCGGTTACGCAATATCCGGATATTGCACCTCCTACGGTGCAGGTACGTGCCACCTATACCGGTGCGAACTCCACAGCTGTATTGAATTCGGTCATCGCGCCGTTGGAAGACCAGATAAACGGTGTGGAGAACATGATGTATATCCAGTCATCAGCATCCAATAACGGTGCTGCCGATATTAACGTTTACTTTAATCAGGGAACAGATCCGGATATGGCGGCTGTTAATGTGCAGAACCGTGTTTCTATGGCACAAGGATTGCTGCCTGCTGAAGTAACCAAGGTGGGTGTGACTACTCAGAAACGCCAGAACTCCATGTTGATGGTCTTTTCATTGTATGATGAAACCGACTCGTATAATATTGAGTTCATTGAAAACTATGCTAATATTAACTTGATTCCTGAAATCAAGCGTGTAAAGGGGGTAGGTGATGCTAATGTGTTGGGACAGGATTATTCTATGCGTATCTGGTTGAAACCGGATGTGATGGCGCAGTACAAACTGGTTCCTACTGATGTTTCGGCAGCATTGGCCGAACAGAATATTGAGGCGGCTCCGGGACAGTTCGGTGAACGTGGTAATCAGACTTTCCAATACACGATCCGTTATAAAGGACGTTTGCAGCAAACGACTGAATTTGAAGATATTGTTATCAAGGCCTTGCCGGATGGTAATGTACTTCGTTTGGGAGATGTGGCCGATATAGAATTAGGTCGTCTGGCTTATACATTCAATAATATGGTAAATGGTCACAAGGCTGTATCTTGTATCGTCTATCAGATGGCAGGTTCTAATGCTACCGAAACTATTTCCGATTTGGAGAAAGTGCTTGCAAAGGCACAGGAATCACTGCCGACAGGTTTGAATATCAATATCGCCCAAAATGCCAATGACTTCTTGTTCGCTTCTATCCATGAAGTAATCAAGACGTTGATTGAGGCATTTATCTTGGTGTTTATTGTGGTATATATCTTCTTGCAGGATATGCGTTCAACGCTGATTCCGGCTATTGCCATTCCGGTGGCGTTGGTGGCTACTTTCTTTGTACTGAAACTGATTGGCTTCAGTGTGAACCTGCTGACTCTTTCGGCGATGGTGCTTGCCATTGCGATTGTGGTCGATGATGCCATTGTCGTCGTCGAGGGGGTTCATGCCAAGTTGGATCAGGGATACAAGTCTTCCCGTGAGGCTTCTATTGATGCCATGAGTGAACTGGGTGGAGCTATCGTTTCTATTACGTTAGTCATGATGTCTGTGTTTATTCCGGTAAGTTTCATGGGAGGTACTGCCGGTACATTCTACCGTCAGTTTGGTATCACCATGGCGATCTCTATCGGTTTTTCAGCTTTGAATGCATTGACTTTGTCACCGGCACTGTGCGCAATTTTCTTGAAACCGCATGATGAGGGACATGGAGCAAAGAAGATGACCCGTGTAGAACGTTTCCATACAGCCTTTAATGCGGCTTATGATTCTATATTGAAGAAGTACAAGAAGCATGTAGTATTCTTTATCCATAAGAAATGGTTGTCATTCGGGCTGGTTGCCGCTTCTATCATTTTGTTGGTATTCTTTATGAAGGTTACTCCGACGGGTATGGTTCCCAATGAAGATACCGGTACCATTATGGGTGCGGTGACACTGCCTCCCGGTACTTCACAGGAACGTGCAATGGAAATCTTAAACCGTGTAGACAGCTTGGTGGCTGCCGAACCGGCTGTAGATTCCCGTACGGTGATTTCCGGTTTCGGCTTTATTGGTGGTCAGGGACCTTCTTACGGTTCTATCATTATTAAGCTGAAAGATTGGGAAGAACGCTCCATGATGCAGAATTCGGATATTGTGGTAGGTACGTTGTTTATGCGTGCGCAGAAGATCATCAAGGATGCGCAGGTATTGTTCTTTGCTCCTCCTATGATTCCGGGTTATTCGGCATCCAGTGATATCGAGTTGAATATGCAGGATAAGACCGGTGGAGACTTGAATCATTTTTATGATGTAGTTTTGGACTATATGGATGCGTTGAAGGCACGCCCTGAAATTAATTCGGCCCAGACTACCTTCAATCCGAGTTTCCCCCAATATATGTTGGATATTGATGCTGCTGCTTGTAAGAAGGCAGGAATCAGTCCTAGTGATATTCTGACTACCATGCAGGGATATTTCGGTGGTTTGTATGCTTCTAACTTCAACCGTTTCGGTAAGATGTATCGTGTTATGATTCAGGCGGAACCCGAAGCGACCAAGAATCTGGAATCCTTGAATAGTATCAAGATACGTAATGGGAATGAGATGGCTCCTATTTCCCAGTTCGTTTCTGTCAAGAAAGTATATGGACCGGATGTTATCGGCCGTTTCAACCTTTATACGTCTATCAAAGTGATGGTGGCTCCTGCCAGTGGCTATACTTCCGGACAGGCTTTGCAGGCTATTGCGGAAGTTGCTAAAGAGAATTTGCCTACCGGTTACGGTTATGAGTTGGGAGGTATGGCTCGTGAAGAGGCATCTACCAGTGGCAGTTCCACAGGTATCATCTTCATTCTGTGTTTTGTATTCGTTTATTTGTTGCTGAGTGCACAGTATGAAAGTTACATTCTGCCGTTGTCCGTATTGCTTTCAGTACCGTTCGGTCTGTTGGGTAGCTTCCTGTTTGTAAACGGATTTGCAGCATTGGGAAATATTCCGGCTTTGAAGATGATTTTAGGAACCATGTCAAATGATATTTATATGCAGATTGCATTGATCATGTTGATGGGATTGTTGGCGAAGAATGCCATTCTGATTGTAGAGTTTGCTTTGGATCGCCGTAAGCAGGGAATGAGTATTTCCTGGGCTGCGGTTTTGGGTGCGGCAGCCCGTTTGCGACCGATCTTAATGACCTCATTGGCCATGATTGTAGGTTTGATTCCGTTGATGTTGGCTATGGGAGTTGGTGCTCATGGTAACCGTACTTTGGGAGCTTCGGCTATTGGTGGTATGTTGATTGGTATGATCTTCCAGATCTTTATCGTACCCGTATTGTTTGTGGTATTCCAATGGTTACAAGAGAAATTCAAACCGATTGAATGGGAAAGTGTGGACAATACAGAGGTTGAACCCGAAATTGAACAATACACCCGTAAATGAACAGAAGAACAATGAAAAAGATAATAGGATTATGTTGCGCGACGTTTTTATTAAGCGGTTGCCACATCTATAAATCATACGATCGTCCCGAGTCGATAGATGCCACTGGCATCTATCGTGACCCGGTTGCCGCCAACGATACATTGGCTGCTAACGATACAACCAATATGGGTAACTTGTCATGGAAGGAAATTTTCCGTGATCCGAAATTGCAGATGCTGATTGAAGAGGGATTGGCAAACAATGTAGATATGCAGGCTGCTATCCTGCGTGTAAAGGAGGCCAAGGCGTTATTGACATCAGCTCGTTTGTCTTATCTCCCTTCTTTGGCCCTTGCTCCACAAGGTTCGTTGACTAGTGTGGACAAAAGTACTCCTGTTAAGAACTATACTTTACCTGCTTCTGCAAGCTGGGAAGTTGATTTGTTCGGCAAATTGCTGAATGCCCATCGTGGCCAGAAAGCTTCTTATTTGCAAAGTAAGGCCTATCAGCAGGCAGTGCGTTCACAGTTGATTGGTGGTATAGCCAATGCTTATTATTCTTTATTGATGCTAGACCGTCAAGTCAGTGTGACCGAACAGAATGTGGCGTTAATGAAAGAAACAGTGCGCACTATGGAAGCTATGAAGGAAGCCGGTATGACTACCGAAGCTGCTGTGGCACAGAGTAAAGGGGCTTATCACCAGACGGAGGCTTCATTGGCTGACTTGAAACGCCAGGTGCGTGAAACTGAGAATTCTATCTCCGTATTGTTGGCAAAGGCTCCTCAGAACATAGACCGTGGAACATTGGAGGAACAAGTGATGCCGGCAGATTTGGCGGTGGGAGTTCCTTTACAGTTGCTTGAGAACCGGCCCGATGTAAAAGCGGCAGAATTGGCATTAGCCGACGCTTATTATACTACCAATCAGGCGCGTTCCGCTTTTTATCCCAGTGTTAATATTACAGGTACTCTGGGATGGACTAATGGTTCCAATGGTACAGTGATTTCTAATCCTGCCGTTATGCTTTGGAATGCTATCGGCTCATTGACGCAACCCATTTTCCAGCGTGGAAAATTGATTGCCAACTTGAAAGTATCGAAAGCGGAAGAACAGATTGCCAAGATGAATTATCAGCAGACTATTCTGGAAGCTGGTAAGGAAGTAAGTGATGCTTTGTTCCTGTATGATACGGCAGACAAAAAGTTGAGCGAGCACCAGGCACAGGTTTCTGAAATGCAAAAAGCGGTGGAGATGAACAATGATTTGTTTCAGGCGGGAAAGGCCACTTATCTGGAAATCATTACTGCACAACAGTCATTGCTGAGTGCCCAGTTGAACGAAGTATCCGATACTTTCCAGCGTATGCAGGCTGTTATCAATCTGTACAGCGCATTGGGCGGTGGACGTGAATAATTAACCTTAAAAATAATATGAATATGATTAGTCCGTTAGCTTATGTAGACCCGTCTGCAAAAATCGGGAAAAACGTAACTATTCACCCGTTTGCCTACATTGATAAGAATGTGGAGATAGGTGATGATAATGTAATTATGCCCAACGCCAGCATTATGAGCGGCGCACGCATCGGTAACGGAAATACCATTTATAACGGAGCTGTAATTGCTGCTACTCCGCAAGATTTTAAATATACGGGTGATGATACCATCGCCCGTATAGGTAATAATAATACCATCCGTGAGAATGCGGTAATTATTCGTGCCACTTTCGCCGGAGATGAGACTGTGGTAGGAAGCGGTAACTTTATTATGCAGGGAGCACGTATCTCACATGATGTGACCATCGGTAATAACTGTATTATTGGTAACGGTTCGCAGGTGTCAGGTTGTTGTGTAGTCGAGGATTATGCTATTCTTACTTCCAATGTACTGATGCAGGGAAAGACTCGTTTGGGGACTTATGCCGCCGTACAGGGCGGGTGTCGTTTTACCAAGGATATTCCTCCTTATTGTGTGGCAGCCCATGAGCCTACGGCTTTTTACAGCATCAATACCACCGTGTTGCAACATGAAGGTTTTTCGGAAACGGTTATTAAACATATAGCGCATGCTTTCCGTATATTGTATAAAGTGAATACATCTACAGAGGATGCATTGCGTCGTATTGAAGAACAGGTTCCGTCTAGTCCTGAAATTGTACATCTGATAGAGTTTGTCAGAAGTTCTAAGTTGGGTATTATAAAATAAATGTATCTTTGTCTCCCTTTATGTTAAGAATGAATAGCGTCAGGAAAAAAAGAATGGATAAAACGGTAGTGAAGGAACACATTGTTTTGGCAGCAGCGAAATCATTTGCCCAGAAAGGTGTCAAAACAGTGAGAATGGATGATATTGCTGCCGGATTATCTATATCTAAACGTACGCTTTATGAATTGTTTCATGACAAAGAGGATTTATTACTTGATGTCATGAAGTTACATCGGGAGGAGATGCAGGAATATATGACTCAAGTGGCTTCCAAAGCAGAGAATGTTTTGGAAGTCCTCTTGAAGTTTTTTCAAAGAAGTGCCCAGGATTTTCAGAATACAAACAGGAAATTCTTTGAGGATATTGAGAAATATCCCAAGGTAATGCGTTACATTGACGAAAGCCGGAAGGAGAATTTGGATTCGGCTATGGAATTTTATCGCAAAGGAGTGGAACAAGGCATTTTTAGAAATGATGTAAATTATAATATTGTACGCGCTATGGTATGTGAGCAGATGGATTTGTTGTTGCATTCGGAAATATGCAAGTCCTATTCGCTTGGTGAAATTTATGAAACAGTTGTATTTATGCATATGCGTGGCATTTCCACTGAAAAGGGGTTGAAGATTGTGGATAATTTTTTATTGAATTTAAAAGGAAACGAACATAATAAGTATGGTTAGAAATTAAATAAGTCACTAAATAAAGAATAATAGTTAATGAAATTTTATTGCAAACCTACGTTAACCTTGTTTTTGCTGCTTTATGTAGCAATACAAAGTGCACAAGCACAAGACACATTGAGGATTACCTTACAGGACGCAGTCCGGATAGCATTGAGCGACAATCCCACCATTAAAGTCGCCGGTCAGGAAATCCTGTTAAAGAAAGAAGCCCGCCGGGAAGCTTATGCCGGTCTTTTCCCAGAAGCCAGTTTGGTGGGCAGTTATTCACGAGCCATAAAAAAGCAGTCATTCGCCATGATGGGAGAGGTGATTGAAGTCGGTACAGATAATACTTATAGTGGTGGTCTGTCTGTCAGTCTGCCTGTCTTTGCTCCGGCTCTTTACAAAAGTATCAGTTTGACAAGTACAGATGTGAACCTGGCGGTAGAGAAATCACGTGCTTCACGTCTGGATATGGTAAATCAAGTGACCAAGGCATTTTTTCAGTTGCTTTTGGCACAGGACAGTTATGAAGTGCTGCTTAAAAGTTATAAGCAGAGTGAAGATAATTATAATGTGGTGAAAGCTAAATATGAACAGGGGACTGTCAGTGAATATGATAAGATTAGTGCGGATGTGCAGATGCGCAGCTTGAAACCTACCGTGGTGTCTGCCCGTAACGGAGTGAATTTGGCAAATTTGCAGTTGAAGGTCTTGATGGGAATGGAATCTGATGTAAAGGTAGCGGTTGAAGGCAATCTGAAGGATTATGAAATGTCTATGTTTACTCGTCAGGCAATGCCTCGTCCAGACAATTTGACAAATAACAGTACGTTGAAGCAATTGGAACTGAATGCATTGCAATTAAAGCAGACGCTGAAGTTGCAGTATACCAACTTTATGCCGACCCTTTCTGCCAGTTTCCAATATATGTATACTTCAATGAATGATAATTTCAAGTTCAAGGAATACGATTGGAGGCCCTATTCTACTATCGGCCTGAATCTAAGCATTCCTTTGTTCAAAGGAAGTAATTTTACTCAATTGAAACAGACCCGTATCCAGATGAAACAACTGGAAGAGAACCGTATCAATATAGAGCGGCAACTCACTATGCAAGCTACCGGTTATTTGGATAATATGGCCGCTAGTACGGAACAGGTGGTAAGTAATAAAGAAGCTGTCTTTCAGGCGGAGAAAGGGCGTACTATTGCCGAAAAAAGATATGAAGTTGGAAAAGGAACTATCTTGGAATTGAATAGTTCGGAAGTGGCTTTAACAGAGGCCCAACTGACTTATAACCAGTCCATCTATGACTATCTGGTAGCTAAAGCTGATTTGGATTTAGTCTTAGGCATTGATGAAGTAACGGAACGATAACACATTAACATAAAGATAACAGTATGAGAAAATATTTTCAATTCGCAGCTTGGCTGGTGGTAACTATGCTGGGGGCATGTTCAGGTGGAACGGAGAGTAAGGAAGCTGCTGATACCGCTATGGAGGACAAACCGGTAGTCCGGCTTGCTTCCGTAACTTCCCGCGATGTAGATCAGATAGAGGAATATACTGCCACTGTTGAAGCGGAAGCGAAAAATAATATAGCTCCGACCTCTCCCGGGCGTATAGACCGTATTTTTGTTGAAGTGGGAGACCATGTATCCAAAGGACAGAAATTAGTACAGATGGATGCGGCAAATCTGAAACAAATGAAATTGCAATTAGAAAATGAAGAAACGGAATTCAGACGTATGGATGAACTGTACAAAGTGGGTGGAGCTTCCAAATCTGAATGGGATGCAGCAAAAACAGCTTTAGATGTACGTCGTACTTCCTATAATAATTTGTTGGAGAATACGCAGTTGTTAAGCCCTATTCATGGAGTGGTTACAGCACGTAATTTTGATAACGGTGATTTATATTCTTCCGCTTCCACTCCTGTGTTGGTCATTGAACAGATCACTCCGGTTAAACTGTTGATCAATGTATCCGAACCTTATTTCCCGAAAGTGACTAAAGGTATGATCGTAAAGGTGAAATTTGATGTGTATGGTGATGAGGAGTTCGAAGGGAAAGTTAGTTTGGTGTATCCTACTATTGATGCTGCTACTCATACTTTTCCTGTAGAGGTAAAATTGGCTAATACCCGTCAGCGTATACGTCCGGGAATGTTTGGCCGTGTGACTGTGAGCTTTGGTACATTGCGGCATGTGGTGGTTCCTGATCAGGCTATTGTGAAACGTGCCGGTTCGGGCGACCGTTATGTATATGTCTACAAAGACGGTAAGGTTTCCTATAATAAAGTAGAATTGGGACGTCGGATGGGAACCGAATATGAATTGATTTCCGGGGTGGAGGATAATTCGCAGGTGGTGGTTGCCGGTCAGACCCGTTTGGCCGATGGTGTGGAAGTGGCAGTAAATTAAAAATTGAGAATTAGTTGATAATACTCCATATTTATTTACCTATATATGATTTTTTAGTTCTTAATTTTTAATTTAACAAACATGAGTTTATACGAAGGAGCGGTTAAAAAACCGATTATGACCTCGTTATGCTTTTTGGCCGTAGCGATCTTTGGTCTGTTCTCATTGTCGAAACTTCCGGTAGACTTGTATCCCGATATTGATACCAATACCATTATGGTTATGACATCTTATCAGGGTGCCAGTGCTTCCGATATAGAGAACAACGTAACCCGTCCGTTGGAAAATACGTTGAACTCGGTTAGTAATTTGAAACATATTACATCCAAGTCTTCAGAAAATATATCAGTTATCACTTTGGAATTCGAATATGGCTATGATATTGATGTGTTGACTAATGATGTGCGTGATAAATTGGATATGGTGAGTTCGGAGCTTCCCGATGAAGTCAATACTCCGATTATCTTTAAGTTCAGTACGGATATGATTCCTATCCTGCTGTTGTCCGTTCAGGCAGAAGAAAGTCAGCCGGCTCTGTATAAGATATTGGATGATAATGTAGTAAATCCTTTGGCTCGTGTTCCCGGTGTGGGAACGGTGTCCATTGCCGGTGCGCCGAAGCGTGAGGTGAATATTTATTGTGATCCCAACAAACTGGAAGCATATGATCTGACGATTGAGACCATCAGTTCCATTGTCGGGGCTGAAAATAAGAATACTCCGGGTGGAACTTTCGATGTGGGCAGTAATACCTATTCCTTGCGTGTGGAAGGAGAATTCAAGGACCCGAAAGAAATGGAGAATATCGTAGTGGGTATACGCAATGGTGCTTCGGTGTATTTGCGTGACGTGGCAACGGTAGTCGATTCTGTAGAAGAACGTGCTCAGGAAACCTATAATAACGGGGTGCAGGGAGCCATGATTGTTGTACAGAAACAATCGGGAGCAAATTCAGTGAACATTTCCCGGAAAGTAATGGATCAGTTGCCTAAGTTACAGAAGTCACTGCCCAGTGATGTGAAACTGGGGGTTATTGTGAACACTTCGGATAATAATTTTGAATACCATCGACAGTTTGACGGAAACTATTATGTATGCCATTCTGTTTGTGGTCTTGGTGGTATTTGTTTTCTTAGGTCGTTGGCGTGCTACGGTGATTATCTGTATCACTATCCCCATGTCATTGATTGCCTCCTTTATTTATTTGGCTATCACGGATGGGGGATCTCTGAATATTATTTCTTTGTCGTGCCTTTCTATTGCGATTGGTAATGTGGTGGATGACGCTATTGTTGTTTTGGAAAACGTAACGACCCATATCGAGCGTGGCTCCGAGCCGAAACAGGCGGCTATCCATGGAACAAATGAGGTGGCAATTTCTGTTATCGCATCCACATTGACCATGATTGCGGTATTCTTCCCGTTGACGATGGTCAGTGGTATGTCGGGAGTTTTGTTCCGTCAGTTGGGCTGGATGATGTGTGTCATTATGACTATTTCTACTATCTCGGCTCTGTCATTTACTCCGATGATGTGTGCGCAGATGCTTCGCTTGCAAAAAAAACAAAGTAAGTGGTTTGTCACATTCTACAAACCGATAGAAGGTGCGTTGGATGGATTGGATAACTGGTATCAGAAACGTTTGAACTGGGCTGTCCGTCACCGCAAGACCATTATTGCCGGTTGTTTCGGGTTCTTTCTGCTGAGCCTGATTTGTGCGAAAGGAATTGGTACAGAGTTTTTTCCGTCACAAGACAACAGTCGTATTTCTGTTCAATTACAATTGCCTATCGGAGCTCGCGTAGAGCGTGCCCAGGCATTGGCCCAGGAGCTGACCGAAAGGTGGCTGAAGAAATATGAAGGGGTGATGCGTATCTGTAACTATACTGTGGGACAGGCTGATGCGGATAATACTTGGGCTTCTATTCAGGATAATGGTAGCCATATCATTTCATTCAATATCAACCTTTATAATCCCGATCAGCGTTCTGTTACGTTGGCAGAAGTCTGCGATGGTATACGTGAGGATCTGAAAGCCTATCCCGAACTGGATAAAGCCCAGGTTATCTTGGGTGGTAGCAGTGGAGGCATGGGTGGACAGGCCACTGCCGATTTTGAAATCTATGGATATGATTTTACAGAAACAGATAAGGCAGCCGCTGAATTGAAAGAAGCTTTATTGAAAGTGAACGGTGTGTCTGAGGTGAATATCAGCCGTCAGGATTATCAGCCGGAATATCAGGTGGATTTTGATCGTGAAAAACTGGCTTTACATGGTTTGAATCTTTCTACAGCAGCTTTGTATCTGCGTAACCGTGTTAATGGTGCTTTATCTTCTTACTATCGGGAAGATGGTGACGAATATGATATCAAGGTGCGTTATGCTCCCCAGTTCCGTACCAGTATTGAAAGTTTGGAGAATATTCTGATTTATACCAATGAAGGTAAAGCGATTCGGGTGAAAGATATCGGCACGGTAGTGGAGCGTTCAGCTCCTCCTACTATTGAACGTAAAGACCGTGAACGTATTGTAACAGTATCTGCTGTGATTTCAGGTGCGCCTTTAGGTAGTGTGGTGGCAGCGGGTGAGTCTATTATTGATAAGATGGATTTACCTGGCGGTATCAGTATCCAGGTGGCAGGGTCTTATGAGGATCAGCAGGATTCATTCAGCGATCTGGGAACTTTGGCTGTTTTGATTATTATATTGGTATTTATTGTAATGGCTGCCCAGTTTGAGTCTCTGACCTATCCGTTTATCATTATGTTCTCTATTCCGTTTGCATTCAGTGGGGTATTGATGGCATTGTATGGAACGGGGACTACATTGAATGTCATGAGTTTGTTGGGAGGTATCATGTTGATTGGTATCGTAGTGAAGAATGGTATCGTGCTTATTGATTACATTACCTTATGTCGTGAGCGGGGTATGTCTGTTATTCATTCGGTCGTTGTTTCGGGCCGTAGTCGTTTACGTCCGGTTTTAATGACCACTTTGACCACTATTCTGGGCATGGTGCCGATGGCGATAGGAGGAGGGGAAGGTTCTGAAATGTGGCAGCCTTTAGGGGTGTCCGTAATCGGTGGTTTGACTGTATCTACCGTGCTCACCTTGATTTTGGTTCCGGTGCTCTACTGTTCATTTGCGGGTACAGGTATCAAGCGTAACCGTAAGAAGATGAAAGCTTCCCGTGAACTGAATGACTATTATCAAGCACATAAGACGGAGATGACCAAAGGCAAAAAAGAATAATTAATATAGTTGTTATCCGGATTGAAATGAATAGGAGACCGGATGACAGAACTTAAAATAAAAAATGGAATAATGAAATCAGTTTTCATCACTTTCGACCAAGCTTTTTACGAACGTATTCTGGCGTTGTTGGACCGTCAGAATTGTCGTGGATTCAGTTATTGGCAGCAGTTGCAGGGGCGCGGCTCTGTAAAAGGAGAACCGCATTATGGCAGTCACGCGTGGCCCAGTATGTGCTCGGCCATTATGACAGTGGTAGATGATACCAAAGTGGAGCCTTTATTGGACGCTTTGCATAAAATGGATAAGGAAACCGAACAATTGGGATTACGTGCTTTTGTGTGGAACATAGAAAAGACGATTTGAATCTGTCTTTTCATCATTAAAGAAAAAGACTGTTGCCCTCTTTCTGGCGCAGTCTTTTTTCTTTTTTTAGCCTCTATCATGAAGTACTCCGTCTAAAAAATCACTACTTTTGCGGTTAATTTACAAATATAGCAATATGAAAAACTATATACCGGCCACTTTTCTTCTCACTCTTATTGTAGTAGGAGTGTTAATGGGGCTGTATTTCCTCCCCTCCATGTCGGTGGGCGGCAAACCGTTGCGCAAGGTGGACCTGCTGGCTGATATCCGTCCGGATGTGGAAGAAGAAGTATGTGATTCCGACACCATTGTCCTTCCTCCTCCTGTAAAACCTATTTTTGTGGATACATGTAAAACGGGTATTACCTGTATTGAGGATTATTCGGATTCCACCATGCGGGGAATGAAACATTTTTATGAGGCACTTTCCAAAGTGAAAACCATGAAACGCCCTGTGCGTATCGCTTACTTCGGTGATTCTTTTATAGAAGCTGATATTTTTACTGCCGATTTGCGCGAAATGCTTCAACAAGAATTTGGTGGTTGCGGAGTGGGATATGTTCCTGTAACCTCTTCCATCAGCGGTTACCGTCCTACGGTACGCCATACTTTTGGGGGATGGAGCAGTCATTCATCCAATGACTCCGTTGGTTTTGATAAAATGCAGCAAGATATTTCCGGACATTATTTTTTTCCTCGTGAAGGTGCTTATGTACAGTTGAAAGGACAGAGTAAATACGCTTCCCGACTGGATACCTGTGAGGTTTCTACTTTTTATTTCCTGAATAAAGGTTTTGCCGCTGTCCGTTCTAAAGTGAATAATGCTGCGGAAGGAGAGTTGCATGAGGAAGTAGGAACAGGAGGTGTGCAGGCTGTTTCGGTGAGAGGAAGGATAGGACAAGTACGGTGGAGTGTGGAACAAGCTGATTCTGTTACTTTCTATGGAGTGGCTATGGACGGCAGGCAGGGAATATCTTTGGATAATTTTAGCGTACGTGGTAGCAGTGGGCTTCATTTACGTAGTATTCCTTTACATACGCTTTGCGATTTCCAACGTCTTCGTCCATACGATTTGATTGTGGTCCAATATGGTTTGAATGTGGCTACGGAACGGGGAGTAAAATACGATGGCTATAAGAAAGGGATGCTTTCGGTGATAGAACATTTGAAGACAGCTTTTCCTGAAACCAGCATTTTACTGGTCAGTGTGGGTGACCGTGAATATAAAAACGAGAATGGAGATCTCCGCACCATGCCCGGAGTCAAGAATCTTATCCGTTATCAACAGTCCATTGCGGCTGATAGCCATATCGCTTTTTGGAATATGTATGAGGCAATGGGAGGTCAAGGAAGCATTGTCGATATGATCGGGCAAAAAATGGCGAATCTTGATTATACCCATATCAATTTTAAGGGAGGCAAGCATTTGGCAGGTATCTTATTTGAAACATTGATGTATGGCAAAGAGCAATATGAAAGACGGAAAGCCTATGAGGAGGAATAACAGATTTCCTGGTCTGTCCGGTATAGCAATGGTATTGTTCCTGTTCTTGCTGTTTCCATGTCTTTATGCTCAGGATGCTATTCCGGCATTGTCCCGGCCGTTGGAGCCGCTTCGCATACCCGGTGAAACAAAGGAAATGCATCGGGGTATGCGGCTGATAACAGTACATGATTCACTTCCGGCGAGTTTTACTCATTCTTTGGATAATGTGATAGAAGATGAGAACCGTTCGCTTTCTCCTTTCTTTCAAAAGTTGAATGATATGACAGGACCGGTACGGATAGTCCATATAGGTGATTCTCATGTGCGGGGGCATCTTTATCCATTAATAACCCGTCATCGTCTGGAACATGATTTTGGTGCTGAGGCTGTTTATCCTGATGTTATTTCATATCGTACCGGTGGGTTGGCACATGAAACGGGCGAACCGGGTATTGTTTATCATATGATTGGCATTAATGGAGCTACTTCTGTTACTTTTTCTGATGATGAAAAAATAAAAGAAATAGCTTCTTTGCATCCCGATCTGATTATTGTTTCTTTTGGAACCAATGAGGCACATAGCCGCCGTTATCTGGCTCAGGCTCACAAAATGCAGATAGGCAGACTGTTGGGTATGTTGAAAGCAGCCTGTCCTGAAGCGGCTTTTTTACTGACTACACCTCCCGGAGCATACGTGGGACGTCGTCGTGCACGTACCATTAATCCGAGAACCGTAACGGCGGCGCGTATTATAAAGGAGTATGCACAAGAGAATAAAATGGCAGTTTGGGATATGTATAATATAGTAGGAGGAAAGACAGATGCTTGTCGTAACTGGACGAAGCACCACATGCTTCGTGCGGATGGCATTCATTTCACTCCCGATGGATATCGTTTACAAGGTAATTTATTACATCAGGCACTGATTAAAGCGTATAATGAATATGTGGCAACTGGATTGGAGTAAACTGGCTGAGGTATTGACTTATAATGCCAAGCAACCGATGATTTTTAGCAGCGGCTTGTTTTTGTTTCTGTTTTTAGGCTTTAGCCTGATTTATATGTTATTGCAGAAGAAGGATACGGCACGCATCCTGTTTGTAACGCTGTTTTCTTATTATTTTTATTATAAGAGTAGCGGTTTTTATTTTTTCTTGCTGGGGGTGGTGACAGTGACGGATTTCTTGCTGGCAGGGCGTATGGCGAATACCGAAACTCAATGGAAACGGAGGGTTTTGCTGCTGGCAAGTCTGGGAATAAATTTAGGATTGCTCTGTTATTTCAAGTACACCAATTTCTTTTATCAGATACTGGCTCCTTTGTGGAATGGGAAATTCCAGCCGTTGGATATTTTCTTGCCGGTGGGAATATCGTTCTTCACTTTCCAGTCTTTAAGTTATACCATAGATGTTTACCGTCGTGAGCTGGTTCCTTTGAACAGGTTGCTGGATTATACATTTTATGTGTCTTTTTTTCCGCAGCTGGTAGCGGGGCCTATTGTACGTGCCCGCGATTTTATTCCTCAAATCAGGCAACCGCTGTTTGTTTCCTCGGAGATGTTTGGCACTGGTGTTTTCTTTATCATCAGCGGATTATTCAAGAAAGCTGTAATCTCCGATTATATCAGTGTAAATTTTGTGGAACGTATTTTTGATAATCCGGCTCTTTATTCCGGGGTTGAGAATTTGTTTGGTGTATATGGGTATGCTTTACAGATTTATTGTGACTTTTCCGGATATAGTGATATGGCTATCGGGTTTGCTTTGCTGTTGGGTTTCCGTTTCCCTATGAATTTTAATTCGCCTTATAAAGCCGATAGTATAACCGATTTCTGGCATCGTTGGCATATCTCTCTTTCTACATGGTTGCGGGATTATCTTTATATCTCATTGGGGGGAAACCGCAAGGGGAAGGTACGTACTTATATTAATTTGTGCCTTACTATGTTGTTAGGTGGTTTGTGGCATGGTGCATCTTGGAATTTTGTGATATGGGGAGGATTTCATGGAATAGCACTGGCTGCACAGAAATTCTGGCGTAACTTGCTGCATAAGCCTAAGACGGCTACCAGTAAGGGCATTCGTAAATTTTTTGCAGTTCTTATTACTTTCAATTTTGTTTGTTTCTGCTGGATATTTTTCCGTAATACGACTTTTGAAGCTTCGGTTGTTATGTTGAAGCAGATATGTACAGCTTTCCATCCCGAGGTATTCATGCAGCTGATAGAAGGTTATTGGAAAGTGTTTGTTTTGATGGGAATAGGGTATTTGCTGCATTTTGCTCCTGATAGTTGGCAGAATGCGTGTTGTCGTGGAGTGGTAAAATTACCTTTATTGGGAAAGGCATTATTGTTGGTAGTACTGATTTATTTGGTTATCCAGATAAAGAGCAGTGATATTCAGCCGTTTATTTATTTCCAGTTCTAACGGAATAGTTATCAAATCGGGGGTCTGACTAGCTATCTTTTCAGACACCCTAAATACTATTCTAGTAAGTATTTATTAATGCATCTACGATCCCAATTTATACCTCTCTTTACAATTTTTGCAGGGATGCCTGCTAATATTATATTCGGTTCGTTGAATACTTTGGTTACAATACTTCCCCAACCCACAATACTGTTATCGGGTATTTTTGTATTTTTACCAATCTTTACATCTTTCCCTACCCATACATGCTTGCCTATTTCTATACTTTGAGCAAAATTAATCGGTTCTCCCTTTAAATTTGTTATAGTATGTGCGTCGGTACACCAAATATCAATGCCCCAGCTTAATTGACTGTCTTCTCCTATGCTAACATTTGATTTATCTTCTTGTAAATATAAAGTAACTCCATTGATAACTACACGATTACCTATATCAACTCTACAATTATTGGCAACTCTTGAAACACCAGCTCCCAAACCGGGCAACTGGCCGATGATGAGTTTTAGTCCACTCATCCCTAGTATGTTGGAATAGCGTAAAATGATTGTTCCTAAATTAACCGTGTTATCGTTTTCCTTGATAATCAATAGAAAACCTTCGTTAAGAAGTAGGCTTTCAACATTCTCTTCTGAATCGAAATGCATGGAAACATGATTGTTGTTTCCTGTAATTATGATATGGGATTGATGGATGATTTGATTGAATTGTTCATGATGGGAGGATATACAATCTATTTTCTTATGTGGTAAAATAATTGTAATTTCATTGCCTTGACCGTTGATGTTTTTCATCTCATCCTAATTTAATGGATTGTACAACTTTTTTTATTTTATATTTGAAGAGTATTCTTGTATTATCGCGTTGGTTAGTTTAGAGAATATTTCCGGAGACAGTAAATAAAAAGGAGTGTCTTCTTTTTCAAAGCGTATAAATAGATGTTTGATGTCTCGAACTTCCGGATATTCATAAGCTTCTATTCTTTCTATATGTATTCCTTCTTGTTTCAATTGTTTTAATATGTGTTTCCATTGCTGCTTGGATAGGAACCGGCATACATCATATAAGGAGAGGGGTGTTCCGTCCGAAGCTGTTATGATAGTAGAAGTTATATTCATTTTGATGATTTGATGAGGACAAATATAGCAATAAAAAATTATATAGTTTATGGGGGCATTGACTAAATGCCAGAATATTATTTATTTTCAGTTCCCTTTATGATATAAAGTGGGGATGAAACTTGCAAACTTGCAAAACTTGCAGCATCTCCACACCCACACACGTGCGCGTACATTATAATGTGGAAAAATGAGAGAACATAAGGAGAATGTGACAAGCAAGGGTGGAGGAGGACAAACGGACGATGCAGGGGAGAGCTGAAATGGAGGAAAGCATGACGGAGCACAGAAAGTGGAGCGGGGAAAAGGGAGAGATGTGACAGGATCTTTGGTGGAAAGAGGATGGGCCGTATAAGAAGAAAAAAGGAAAGCGGAAGACAGAAACCGGAATCGGACAGACACAGGTGGCAAAGGGATGACTGCCCGAATCTTCAGCAGGTACTTGTATAGGCCGGACCTTCCGCCAATCATGCTGGTACAGCTTGTACAATCCTGGGGAGAACAAGCTGTCGGCATGAGGAATAACGCGTTATCAATCTAAATGGAACACGTTACTAACGTGCAGGCCTGTATGTTAGTAACGTATAGGGCCACACGTTACTAACTTTACGGAACACATGTTACTAACCTTTCGGAACATATGAACTGTATGAAGACGCACGGCATGGCATCCTGTTCCGAGGCACTGTCCTGCCAGAAGACCTGCCAGCTGCTGTTCTTCAGCCGGCACTGGCTGTAGTAATGGTCTTTTAAAGAAATCTCCTCATCAAGACGCATATATTTCGCAAAAGAGAAAAAGCGTGAACAAGAAAACAGGAGGAGATCAGATCATTCACAGATCACAATAAAGAAATAGAGTGGAATTCTGGAACATATTATTTTGTTGCATTATAATGTACGCGCACGTGTGTGGGTGT
>ULJF01020138.1_pt1 | contig 22889 bp, 10 predicted proteins | sample 1950821 | NCBI WGS metagenome assembly ULJF01 (sample SAMEA4835466, study PRJEB28245) | human gut metagenome | biome: gut microbiome; material: fecal sample | place: Denmark | collected 2008 | reverse complement strand
TCCTGAAAAGCAAAAGGATGTATTCGAACGCTTTGTCAAGCTAAACAGCTTTAAACAAGGCACGGGCCTCGGACTCTCCATCTGCACCATGATTGCCGAGAAAATGAACGGAAAAGTGGGCGTCAGCTCTATTCCGGGGAAAGGTTCCGAATTCTGGTTCGAAATACCCTATCAGCCTGCCGGAAGCCAACCTGCATAGAAAAGCCCGCCACTGACATGAACTCTGTCAACGACGGGCAACCTAAACCATCACCGATGCTATCCTGACTCACAATACCTATCGAAGCCTAAATCGCAGTTTTCCACTCTGCACCAGTTCTTCATGAGTGATACGATATCGGGACAGTTTTTTTCCTCCCAGTTCCATTTCACGGATATAAAGCGACTCTGCCGACGGGCGTTCCGTCTCTATCACCAGTTGGTCGCGTCCCCAATACTTAGGGTCGAGCTTTATGGTCACCTTATCAAATACCGGAGTAGACAGCGTATAAGCCGGTTCTCCGGGACAATCCGGATAAAAGCCCATCATATTGAAGATAGCCCAAGCGGACATCGTTCCGGTATCATCATTGCCGGGAATTCCGTCGGGGGCATTCTTGAAATACTTCTGCAAAAGGCGGTGCAGCTCTTTCTGCGTGCGCCACTCCTCACCCTTGAAATAAGAAAAAAGATGGGCGTATGCAATGTCCGGTTCGTTGGCAGGGTCGTACAGTCCTTCGTCGAACACACGCTGAAGCTTGTCTACGAACGGCTTCTTTCCACCCATGAGCCGGGCAAGCCCTTTCACATCGTGGGGAACATAGAAAGTATAGTTCCAGGCACAACCTTCGTGAAATCCGGGGTTCGGCTCAAAGTTCTCTCCCTGCCTCGGGTCGAAAGGAGCATAGAATTCACCGTTAGGCAGGATAGGACGGAAAGTACCGTACTCCTTACAGTAATAATGCTTGTAGCCCAGCGAACGTTCGTGGAACAGACGGGCATCCTCCTTCTTGCCAAGCGCAGCAGCTATGCGCGACAAGGCATTGTCGGCTATATAGTATTCCAGGGCATGTGAAACGGAATTGTCATACTGCTCCCGCAGGGGCACATATCCCAATGACACGTAGTCGTCATTGTCCGGACGGAGCAGGTTCTCCGCTCCCGGCAGGGTGGCTCCCTTGCGCATGGCCTCGTAGGCCAGTTCTATATCAAAGTCGCGCAGACCTTTCAGCCAGGTGTCGACGATGACGGGAATGGAAGGGTCGCCTTCCATGGTCAGCGTCTCACGTCCGTAGAGTTCCCATTTGGGAAGCCAGCCGTGTTCGCGGTACATGTCGAGCATGGAGCGCACCATCTGCAATTGCCGTTCGGGATATACCAGCGTAAGAAGCTGGTGCACATTGCGGTAAGTGTCCCACAAGGAAAAGACGGTATAACGGTCTCCTTTGGTGGTCAGAATTTTGTCACTCTCCATAGCAGGATATTCCCCGTTCACATCTTGCAGGATATTGGGATGTATCAGCGTATGATAGAGTGCCGTATAAAAGACGGTTTTCTGCTCTTCCGTACCTCCTTCCACAAGGATGCGCGAGAGGTCATCGTTCCAGCGGCGACGGGCTTCCTCCAGCACTTGGCTGAAATTCTTTCCCTGCTGCTCGGTATCCAGATTGAGCCTGGCATTCTCTATACTCACAAAAGAGACTCCCATCTGTACTTCCACTTGCTCGCCCTCTTCGGTATGGAATGTAAGGTAAGCGCCGATGTCATCTCCTGCCAGCTCTTTCCCGTAGCCGGTGTAAAGTTTGTAGCGTCCGTTATCGGGATCCCATTCAGCCTCCACACCGGTCATGGGGCGTTGCTTCTTCCAGTAGCCCGAAGCGGCAGGCTGCTTGTTGACACGCATCACAAAGTAGATGGGGAAAACGGCCTGCGGGTTGTAGCAGAAAGTACCCAGCAGCTTCATACCTTCAAACTCGCACTCACCCGTCCGGCGCAGAAAAGCTCCCGATTCATTAGTCAGGCCTTCGCCCAGGTTCAGCAGCACATGGCTTTGTCCTGCAGGAAAAGTGAAACGCGCCACACCCGTGCGGGGAGTTGCCGTCACTTCCGTCTTCACATTGTAGCGGGTCAGGAAGTTGCTGTAATATCCGGGGGATGCCTGCTCGTCCTTATAGCGGCTTCCATATTCCTTATAATCTACGGACAGCTCTCCCGTAGTGGGCATCAGCAGCAGAGAACCCAATTCCGGACAGCCCACACCGCTCAAATTGACATGCGAGTATCCGGTAAAGAAACAATTGTGATACTCATAGGGAGTAGACCACCAGCGGGCATCTTTATCGTATTTGTTGTCCTCCGAACCCATCACGTTGAAGGGCACTACGGACATCATTCCATTGGGACAGACGGCTCCCGGATTCGTGGTACCGAAGTTGGTGGTACCGACAAAAGGATTCACATAGTCCGCAGGATGCTTCTCCGCAGCCATAGATGCCGTGAGCATTCCAAAGGAGATGATACAGAAAGTAATCAGTCGTTTCATAATATAGTAAGGATTTGTTCTTTATTAGTTAGTGAGCACGCTACCCATGCCGGTGTCATTGCATGCACTCTGCAAAGTTATTGCAAACGGTCTGCAGTGACACTGCAAACTACTTTGCAGTAGCACTGCAACAGTTTTGCAGTGACGCTGCATCAACTTTGCAGTGGCGCTGCAACGGCTTTGCAGTAGCACTGCAAAAAGCATGCAGTATCTTTGCAGTGATATTACACTAAGTATAAAGCAGTTACGGCAGGCGCTTTTCAGCAATACCGAGCGCCTGCCAACTGCTTGGTACTTACAAAATACTTGTGCGCTTCGTGAACTCCAGAATCTCGCGGATATACCCAAAGGCAAGCCCCACTACCGTATCGGCTGCACCGTAGTATACAGCTACACGTTCTCCATCTTGCAACGCTGCGCAAGGGAACACCACGTTGGGAACATCACCTTGCAACTCATAAGGAGCAGCAGGCGCAAGCAGATACTCACGGGTGCGGTAGAGCAACTTGGCAGGATTGTCCTTATCCAGAATAGCTGCTCCCATGGAGTAACGGAAACCGTTACAAGTGGTTATCACGCCATGATAGAACATCAGCCAACCCTCGTCCGTGAGGAACGGTACCGAACCTGCCCCTATCTTGGTACACTGCCAGGCACTTTCGGGGAAAGGCGTAGGAGCCATCACATGGCGGTGTTCGCCCCAGAATTTCATGTCAGGGCTGAAGCTAATGTAGATGTCGCCAAAAGGAGTATGTCCGCTATCGCTGGGACGGCTCAAGAGCGCATATTTGCCATCGAACTTCTGAGGCAACAACACACCGTTGCGGTTGAAAGGCAAGAAAGCATTCTCGCACTGGAAGAACTCCTTGAAATCGAAAGTATAGCCGATGCCGATGGTGGGGCCGTAGTAGCCGTTGCACCACGTAATCCAGTAGCGGTCCTCAATCCATGTCACGCGCGGATCGTATTTATATTCGGACTCTATCATGTCCGTATTCCCGGCCTTGAACTTGATTGGCTCATACTCTATTTCCCAGTGGATGCCGTCCTTGCTGAAACCGGCAAAGATATTCATCTGCACCGCCCGGTTGTCACAACGGAACACACCGGCATAACCATCCTTAAACGGAACCACCGCACTGTTGAAAATGCTGTTCGACGACGGAATATGGTAGCGGTCTATTACGGGATTCTCCGAATAACGCCACATTACATCCTTACAGCCTGCCGGCCGTTCTTCCCAAGGCATTGTGATTTTGTTGCTCATAATTGCTCTATATTATTAATTGGTTATTGTTGTTTCTTCTCATCGGCATACGTAAATGGTATGAAGTACGTAATGAGGAACGCCGGAATGGTGGCAAACAGCGTGAAGGTAAAGAACGCCTCGTACCCCAACCAGTCGCTGACAAAACCGCTGATTGTGCCCGGCAACATCACACCCAGATTCATGATGCCCGAAGCAAAGGCATAATGTGCCATCTGGTGCTTTCCCGGCGCCACCTGCTGCATCATGAACAAAGTCAGTCCCACAAAACCAAAACCATAACCGAAGTACTCGAGCACGATGGCACTACCTATCAGCAACCCGCTTTCCGGCTGGTACATGGCAAGCAGGGTATACGCCACAAAAGGCAAATTGAAGATGCAGCACAGAGAGAACAGCGTCCGCCGCAATCCCCGGTGCGAAATGTAATAGCCTGCCAACAGTGACCCCAGCACAAAGGCGGCCGCCCCATAAGTGCCGTAGTACAAACCTATCTGCTGCTCATTCAGTCCCAAGCCACCTGCCGAACGCTCCGCCTTCAAGAAAAGAGGGACAATCTTCATGACAAAACCCTCGGCAAGGCGATAAAGGATAATGAACGCTATATAGTACCAGATGTGCTTCTTCAAGAAGAAATCCTTGATTACCGCCACCAACTGCTCCCACGTCTCTCTTGCCGACTTGGCGCCGGATGCGGCAGCACCGCCCGATGGCAGCATGCGCATGTGGTAGAAGCCAAGCAGCAGCATCACCGCCGCCAATATCAGCATCACCGTCATCCATGCATGCCGGGTAGCCTCGTGGCGGACTGCCTCTGTGGCACCCTCCACCCCACCGAAACCTACCAGCAAGGCACCTGCCAGCCAGACCAACCCGCCGGACGCCACAATCTTCGCTATATTGTAGAAGGCTCCCTGCCAACCGATATACTTGGCCTGGTCCTGCTTGTTCAGTTCCGACATGTAGACACCATCCGTAGCCACATCGTGCGTGGCTCCGCTGAAAGCAATCACTGCCAGCAGCGCAATGCATATCGCAAAAAAGAACGGTAACTGCAACGCCAAAGCCACCAGAGCAAAACCTGCTCCGGTAACCATCTGCGTCAGTACCACGAAAAACTTCTTCGTCTTGAACATTTCAAGGAACGGACTCCAAAGGAACTTCAGCGTCCAGGGCATCATGATGAGCGACGTCCACAGAGCAATCTGCGCGTCACCGATACCCAGCCCCTTGAACATCAACACAGAAACCATGTTCAGCACCACAAACGGCAATCCCATGGCGAAATATACGGTGGGGACCCACGATATAGGATTATGATTTTTTCGGCTCATCCCTTCTGTATATTATCTGTGTCACTTCAACGGTTCACTGCCCATAGTCAGCTCCAGCGTACCGCCGTCCACTATATCCTGATGCGTGAAGAATGGAGTCTCCAACTTATTGCCGTTCAGCACAATGCTCCGCACATACTTGTTGTCGCGGCTGTTGTTGTGGGCTATCACCTTGAACGACTTGCCGTCTTTCAGATGAACGGTCGCCTCGTTGAACAGCGGGCGTCCGATGGAATATACCGGCTTGCCGGGGCATACCTGATAGAAGCCCATCGCATTCAGAATGTACCATGCAGACATCTGTCCGCAGTCTTCATTGCCCGAAAGTCCGTCGGGGTTGTTGAAGTAAAGCGTATGCAGCACCTCATCCACAATCTCCTGCGTACGCCAGGGCTGGCCTACGTAGTTGTAGAGATGGGCAATGTGATGGCTTGGCTCATTGCCGTGGGCATACTGGCCTATCAGACCGGAAATATCCACCGAGGTCGATTCACCTTCCAGCTTGGAATCGGCCGTGAACAGAGAATCCAACTTGCCGATGAAGGCGTCGCGTCCTCCCATCAGTTCCACCAGTCCGTCCACATCGTGGGGAACGAACCAAGTCCACTGCCATGCCGTACCTTCGCAATAGTCATCGTTACGGTGATTGGAAGCGCGGGGGTTGAAAGGCGTACGCCAGTTGCCCTCACTGTCCAGTCCGCGCATGAAGCGGGTACTCGGATCGAAATAAACTTTATATCCCTCGGCAAAAGCCGCATACTTATCGCGGTTGGCTTCGTCGTCCAAAGCACCTGCCAGTACGGAGATACACCAGTCATCGTAAGCATATTCCAAAGCTTTAGCCACAGATTCATTGTCTTTATCGCAAGGCACGTAGCCAATCTTGTTCTTCCAGTACTTGGCCTGCGGCATCAGATGCGGCACAACCAAAGGATGGGTGATAATACCCGTCGTATCGTATTCTGCCGTACGGAGGCAAGCCTTGTAAGCCTCCTGCACGTCGAAGTTACGGTATCCCTTTACATAAGAATCCGCTATGAGGGAGGCTGCATGATAACCAATCATGGTACCCGTATAGTTTCCGGCCAGTTCCCACATAGGCAGGACGCCGCCCTCGCGGGACTTCTGGATGAGCGAACGGATGAAAGCCTCGTTCAGTTCAGGATCAATAATCGTCATCAGCGGATGATAGGCACGGAAAGTGTCCCATAAAGAGAAAATGGTGTAGATAGGCTCGTCCACCCTGCCTTGATGGGGCTTCAAGTCCATACCAAAGTAACGTCCGTCAGCATCGGTAAACAAGTTGGGCTGCATACCCGTGTGGTAAAGTGCCGTGTAGAACATGGTACGCTGGTCGTTGTCCTTCGTATCGATGTCAATCTTGGAAAGATAAGTGTTCCACTGCTGGCGGGCAGCACGGCGCACACCGTCAAAATCCCATCCGGAGATTTCGGCTTCCACATTCTTGCGGGCACCGTCCATATCCACGGCAGACACACCTACCTTTACCAATACCTCCTCATTGGGCTCCGTCTGGAATTGCAGTAAAGCTTTAGCTGTAGGCAGAAGCGGACCGCCTTCGTCCAATGCCATGGAGTCCGTGACCAGCGTATAGGTGAATGGTTTGGAGAACTTGGCATAGAAGTTGATATACTGGTCGAAAGCCCAATATACAGTCTTCTTGCGTCCACGGATTTCAGTATCGCTGATTACTTCCAGCTCCATCTGTTCATTCTTCTGGCGCTGGATACTGTAATCCAGGTCGAGGATAAAACCTGCATCTTCCGCTTTCGGGAAGGTATAGCGATGAATCGCCGCACGTTTGGTAGAGGTCAGTTCGGCTTTCACCCCGTAGCGGTCCAAAAATACGGAATAATATCCCGGTTCGGCTGTTTCATTCTCGTGGGAAAAGGCAGAGGCGTACGCCATCTGCTGGCTCTTCGAGCCCATGGAGTGGTAATCCTGCCGACCTACAGTGGGCATCAGCAGCACATCCCCGTAATCGGCACAACCCGTACCGCTGACGTGGGTATGTGAAAATCCGTTGATAGTAGTATCTGCATAGTAATATCCGGAGCAGGCATCCCACTCGTAGATACGCGTGTCGGGGCTGGGCTGAATCATCCCGTTGGGAACTACCGCTCCGGGATAGGTATGCCCATGTCCACCCGTACCGATGAACGGATTGACGTAAGACGCATAGTCCGGTGCCGTCTGGGTACAGCTGCAAACCGCCCCCAGCAGAAAAAGTCCGCCCAACAGTATGGAACTAGATTTCATGTTTTTCTTCATATTGTTTATTGTATAAGTAGGTGTATAGCTTCATAATAGAATCTTGTTATATGAGAATGCTTGAGGAGGGCCGCCCTATTACTTTGAGCAAAGCCCTCCTTTGTTTCATGTATGAAAAGGTTCAAGCATCCGTTTTCCGAAACCTCAGTTTACGGAAAACACGGCATCAGCGTACCTTCTTCATCGTATAGTTCTCACTCACGAAGTAAGGAACATCGGGGAAGATGTCGGTCTCAATCTCACCGCCTACATACTTATAGGGATTGATAGCCCATCTGTTGCCTAAGCCATAGATATGCATATCACCGTTAGGAGCAATAGCACCATCCATATAGTAATCATCATAGTTAGGATATGCTTTCCACTGGAAATTCTTGCTGTAAGTACCGAAATGCATCTTGTAGGTAGCAGGGTCTTCAGCATCGCCCTCATGAATGGTTTGCGGATAGATGAGCAGTGCACCGTTATAGTAATCGCAATGCATCGGATACTTACCGGTGATTTCGGGGAAAGTACCCCAGTTGTAAACCACATATCCGGTACCTTCTTCATCCTTCTCTATAATTACATTCTTCTCAAACTCCTGACTGCCTTTCCAATCCCACCAGCGAGGATTACCTTCTTCATCCACATAGGTAAAGAGGGAATTGCTGGAAGTTACCTTCCACTCGCCGACCAAATCTTCATAACCCAACATTTTGCCCTGATAAGCTTCACCGGTACGGCTCCAGTACTTGCCACTCCATTCCACTCCATCATCAAAGAGCACCTCACTTATTTCCGAAAGCAACACGTAATACTGATACATCAGTGGTTTGGGGTTGTAGAACATCTGAATACCATAACCTTCATCCTTCACTTTTTGGAATTTGCTTTTGTCAAATCCGCTCCAGCCTCCGTTCAGCTCATCATTAATCTTCCAGGGTAACGGAGCATACTTGGATTTGGGCAGGTTCTCAAAATGAGACTCTTCACGGCCAAAGGCTCCATTAGGATTCTGATTCTGGTAATAACCGTAGGTCATATAATCCACAATATCACCTACTTTCACACCTTCTACCTCGCCGTCGGGAGAGTCGAGAGAACCATATTCATACACACCAATCAACTTTTTGCCAAACACTTGGCGGCATTCGTAAACCAAGCGCGCGAAGTTGGCACGTGAACGTTTTTCGAAGCCGGGACTGGGATTGGAGTTATTATAACTGGTGTACTCATCATCAAAGTCAATGCCATCCAAACCATAAATATCCAAGTAGGCTTTCAGTTCCTTAGCAAAGTCTTTGGCAGCAGCTTCCGAAAGGTTGCCCATACCTGCCTCGTCATGGTTACCAAGAATAGTCATCACCACCTTAATGCCTTTAGCCTGCAAAGGACGGATGAACTTATCCGCATTTCTCAGCAAGAAAGAAACCTGGTCATTGCAGAAAACATGAACGCGACCAGTCTTGCTATCCACATTGATGTTAGCTGCAAAAATGCTGACAACATCAAAGAAAGGCTTTCCGTCGCTCTTCATAGTATATTCACCCATATTCAAGATGTTCTCGTCATTTACTTCCACAAAGCAATGTGTAAGTATATCACCCTTACTGATACTCTCAGGAATAGCAGCCAAAGGCTTTACCAAGTAAATATATTCCTGATTGTTTGTAGAAACTTCCACACCGTTATTGGCAGATGCAGAAACGGCAACAGCATAAGTCTGTCCGATTGTGCCTCCGGCATTGATATTCAGTTCCACAGAAGCCGACTTCTGTTCGCCCGCCTTGATAGTGGCAGTTCCACCGTTCGCCAAACTCAGCTTATCGGCGGGATACATTTTATAGCTTGTTCCATTCTTCTTATTGTAAGCCTCCAAAACGTCTTCGTCCACTTTGAAGGTCACAGTAACATCCTGCTCTGCAGCTTTGCTCAGTTCAAAATAGAGATGTCCGGTAGCAACCTTGTCGCCAAAAACAGAAATCGGAGTAAGTTCACGTGCACCGGCGGCAGACTTTACATAGCCATACACGCCATCCACAGTATCCAGCTTGTCACTGTTGCCGGTGTTGATGACAACATCATCTTCACAACCGGTAAAGCATATTCCTGCACATGCAAAGGCCATTGCCAGCAAGCCTGATTTTACATGATTCATATATTTCATAATCAATATCTTTTTATTTGAATTAAGGTATAACTAAATTATTTGGCGGGCAGTTCCACAGCAGTCCAAGTCAGTGACTCCACTGCAGTAGCATTGTTCTCATTTCCGCTATAATCGTGAATGGCAGTACCGGCACCCTCATCGAACTTCCAGTAAGAAACCAGTCCGTCAGCATCCGGCTCTACCTGGTAGAAGTGGTCCTTTGCATTGATTTCTGCTGATGTCAACACCTTGTTCCAGATACGCACCTCTGAGATATTACCTTCCAACCAACGGTCACGATTGTATGAATGGCCAATCCAGAATCCGTTACCTTCATCGGTCATGGTCTGGCCCCAGTTCACGACTCCGCAGTCCAAAGTAGTCTCCAGCATATTCTTACCATTGATGTAGATTATAACTGTTTTTGCATCCGCATCGTAGGTCACAGCGATATGTGTCCATTCGTTTGTCGGAATAACCAGACTCTCATCGGTCACATTGCCGCTACTTGTAGCCACCTGCAACTGGTTTTGAGGAATTCCGGCATCACCGATGCGGAGCAGGAACTTACCTTCGATACCCATAATGGAAGTCAGCATCTTGTCAAACTTGCTTACACGAATCAACGCTTCTGCCGTCAGCTTATTCATATTATTGGCTACATCTGGATTGGTCCAAGTTACGTAAACCAGATTCTTGGTAATATCAGGAACCGTATTAATCAATGCGGCACCCTTCAGCACGTAGTACATGGTACCGGAGCTCTTCAAGACTCCGATGCTTGCCTGGTCTACCGTAACCGGCAATACATATACCTTCTCACGGTCCAGCTCCGTCAAGTTCTTGAAGCTGACAGTGATGTCGTCTGAAATGACAGCACCGGCCAAAATGGTAGCCTGCGGAGTTTCTACCGTATAATAGTTTTCCGGCAGAGCCTCGGCTGTGTCATAATAGGTAGCGTTATAAGTAGCTACCAGTGAAGGGTCCGCCTTCAAGGCAATAGTTATATCCTGCGATTCAGGACGGGCCATTGAAATCCGGAATGAACCTTCCGTATCGGAAACAGTGTTTTTCAACAACACAGTACTGGTCATCGCCGAGCCGTTGATATACACCTGATTATCGAAATTCTCAACGTCATTATCATTACAAGCAGCAAATACACCTGCCAATAATGCCATCGATACTAAATATATACTTTTCAGTTTCATGATATTCTTTTATTTTTTAGGAGCAGGATTCATAATATTGATAGCTTCTCTCACGTATTGATAGGTATTGGTAGCATTGTAATAATCATTCTGCATGTTCTCAATAGCCAGACCAGCTTTTGTAAACTCTGCAGACGGTTCTGTCACCCAATAAGCAGCTTCCGACAGAGCTCTCAAAGCATTGTAATATCCGGTAGTCTTATCTGTTGTATCCAGAGAGACGGTAGATGCCGATACAATGAAGCGGTCAGCCGGAACACCGTCTGCCATCAAGGCCTGAAGCGCTTCTATCCCCAGTTGGGCAACATCCGTGGCATCATTTGTAATCAAGATGATATGGTCACAAGAAGAGAGCACAGACTGGCCTATCAGGTTGGCAGGATACCCCTGGAACACCAGTTGCTTACCTGAATTGGCACTCTTCCAGTTGGATATCACACCGAAGAAAGTATCCTGATTTGCCTTTGCTTCAGCCTTGTCGGCTTCGGACATGTAGATAGGATTGCTACCACGATACTCGGCTACAATACCGTCGAAAGGTGCTTCAAGAGCTATCAGTCTGTTCAGCTCAGCCGACAGATAAGCCGAGAATGCAGATGTTTCTGTTCCTTCTTTCACCTTGTCGGTATGTTCCTTCAAGATATTGTCATAGCTGATGGAATAGAATACTTTCGTTCCCTTCTCATGTACATTTGCAATATCTTCCAATTCGAATTCCGCCAAATCGGGAGTAGTTGCGATAATTACGTCCAGGCTGTCGGGAACATCCGACATGTGCTGCCCGCGGCTGAAAGGAACTTTCTCACTATTATCAAACCAGCCGTATACAATCTTATGGTCAGAATTCTTGTATTCCTGCAAGTTCTTCAGATACTTGGCATACAGTTCGGGAGACTGTTCGTCGATTCCGGGTTCTTTCAGTTTAATACTCTCTGAATCCGTCCAGTCGGAGCAGGCAGACAATGCCAATACGGAAAAAGCTGCCAGCGCGATTCCTTTGAATGATTTCTTATATAATTTCATAATTATTCAGCATTTATTGTTATTATTTGCGTGCCCACCATACGTCAGTAGCCATGTTGTCCGGTCCACCCAGATAGCTGTTTACTGCCTCTTGCACGTTTTCAGTATTACTTGTATATTCTTCAGAAGGATAAGGCATACGGCGTGCACCTTTCTCGCTATCAACAATTCCACCACTCAAGTTACCTTCACTGGTTGCAGGCAACAGTTTGGGATAGCCTGTACGGCGATAGTCAGCCCAAGCTTCGTTACCTAACGGCCAATTCGCAATCCACTTCTGGGTAATGATACGTTCCTGTTTTTCTTCCTTGGATGCCCCTTCATTCCACTTGACAGTAATGGCTGAAAGGTTCTTTTCATAAGTATTAAGACCGGCGGGATCTTTGTAAAGAGCAGGTACACTGCTTTCATCAGCCAGATAGCTGTCTACACCGGTAGCTCCCCACTGTTCGAAAGAGAGACGGACACCTTGTTCATAAAAATCAGCAGCGGTTCCTTTCATGTTGAAACCATAGATTGCAGTGGCTTCAGCACGCAAAAAAGCAACTTCTGCCGCATTCATCCAAAGCACGGGATCAGAAGAGGAAATCTTCACACGTGAATAATTGATGAAATACTCCTTCATCTTACTGAGGTTGATACCGCGACGTAATCCTACATAAGTCTCTCCAGGCCATTTTGATTCCTCAAAATAGCTGGCACGACGATTGTCGTTGTAACCGTTCATGTAGCAGATGATGTCGGCAGCAGGATGGGTATCACCACCTGAAGCTTCTTCATTGTAACGTACTGCCACAAACAACGGATTGCTAATTGTACCGAAATACTTCCATGTAGCATTGTCTGCATTTGTTTCAATCAGACCCAACTCGTGATTCACTGCACTTTCAGCCATTTCTTTAGCCTTAGCAGGGCTTACATTGGCAATACGGATAGCCAAACGCAGTTTCAATGAATTGGCAAACTTCACCCACTTCTGTACATTACCACTGTACACGAAATCTGCAGAAGCAACCAACGCCGCATTTCTGTTTTCAGTCAGCACCTCGATGGATTCGTCCAGTTCCTTGAAGAATGCGTTATATACTTCTTCCTGCGTATCATAAGGAATGGTAATCTTGCCATCCTGACCGATTTTAGAATAAGGAATAGGACCATACGCATCAGTCACGCGACTCATGGCAGCAACCTTTATGATTTGAGCAATGGCATAAGGAACCGGATTATTGGTATTCTCCGATACTTGTTTCACTGTGCTCAAGTTACCGTAAAGTGTTGAAATGATACGGTCACTTATCAAGAACACACGCGTCCAGTCATTTGTAGCATTAAAATTGGATATTGTATTGGACCAGCCGGCATTTGAATCGGCAAAATAACCTCCCAACGGTCCACCCAACAAACAATCAGTAAACTGTGCCGTATTGACATCTGATGAGATAACCGTACTTGCCAAGTTACTCATGGCAGAACCCAGTGCATAATCATCCGGAGTCAAATCACCCGGTTGATAAGGATTGGAGTTGATATCCATATAATTGCCGGTACAGGACATAAAGCCCATAACCAACGGAGCAACAATCAATTTATTTATAATATTTTTCTTTTTCATATCGTTTGGTATTAAAATTTAAAGCTCAAGCTAAAGCCGATGTTACGCAAAGCCGGCATCATGAAATAGTCTATTCCCTGATAAAAGTTATCGGTAGAAGCTACACTTTCGGGATCGAAAGGAGCCTTGCTGTAAATCATCCACAAGTTGCGGCCTACCAACGAAACCTTGATATCGCACACATCATTCAACAACTTTCTGGGGATGGTGTAACCCAAAGATACTTCCTGCAGACGAACATTGGTAGCAGAATAAGTGTAGTATTGGGGAACAGACGTGCCGCTACCTACTACACCGTACCATGTTTCGGGGTTTACCTTATCTCTACCATTCACCAACACGTAACCTAAATCACGTGCATCGGCAGAAGCCTCGGACACACCGTAATAGTCCAACATAGCTTGTGTACGTGAGTAAACCACACCACCCAAACGGGCTGAAATCAAGAAACCTGCTGTGAAATTCTTCCAAATGAAGTTATTACGCCAAGCCAAATTACCTTTAGGAAGTACGCTTCCCAACTTGATGTATTTATCCGGGTCCGTTATGGCTTCCGTAGCAACCGTTCCATTTTGGTCCACAAAAATCTGTCCATTGGCATCACGTTTCATATCTCGCAGTGAGTAAAGGTCACCCATGCTCCCACCTTCTTTCAGCAAGAAGCGGGCATCACCTAAGCCACCCATATTCAACGTGCTCAAAGAGAACAGCTCACCGGTAACGGGATTGATGGCATTGTCTGCCAAAGTCAGGATTTTATTCTTGTTACTGGAGAAGGTTATACCGGTATCCCATGTAAAATCTTTCCAGGTATTCTTGTAATTCAGCGACAACTCAATACCGGAGTTACGTACGGCACCAGTCTGGATATACATAGCCGACCAACCGCTGACAGGCAACTGCGGGTTGAATGTCTGGTTCATAGTCTTGGCATTGTAATATGTCACGTCCAATTCAAAGTTCTTGAGGAAACGCATGTTCAAACCGATTTCCCAAGAATTGGTACGTTCAGGTTTCAAATTGTACAACGGATATTGGGTCGTGATACTCCACTGGCCGGAACTTGAATTCCATTCATAGTGAGGATTAGCCAAATATCTGGAGAAAGCACTACCAACAGATGCCCATGAACCACGAACCTTTATAAAAGAAAGATAATCTTTGTTCAAGTTAGGCATTAGCTCAGACAGTACAACAGAACCACCGACTGAAGGATAGAAGAATGATTTGCTGTTGGAGTTGGGACCTGCCAGCTGTGAAGGCCAGTCGTTACGTCCGGTCAGCGTCAAGAAGTAAGTGTTCTTGTAACCAAGCTCAGCCGAAGCGAAGAGAGACTGGGTCTGTTCACGCCATCCTTCCTGCAAACGCTGTGTCTTGCTGGCACTCAGGTTCTGGATGGCAAAGTAGTTGGTCAAACCTACCGGTTCGCCGCTGAAGGCATCGCCACCATCAGCAATCGGACCACGTGTTTTCATTGCATCCGAACGTATATCGGAGAATGAACCACCGACGTTGGCCTGGAGTGACCAATCTTCACCGAAATATTTGTTGATACTCACCAGGAAGTCTGCATACAACTGTTTGTCCTGCGTCTTGGTAATACCATAAAGACCTCGTGAAGAGCTCTCGGTGAGCTGTGTATTGGTAGAAGCATAGAACTTTTCTGTATAATCATTGTTGGAGTTATCCAAACGTACACGTCCTGAAACAGTCAGCCAGTCCAGAATCTTATAGCTCAAACCGGCATTCAGCATATAGCGGTCCTTCTTGTTCTGGCGCAGATTGCGGTAGTTAATCCAATAAGGATTCTGCATTACCATACCTTCGTCACCTACCGGCCAGTATTGCGTATAAATTTTACGGGCAGCGTCATAGCGCTCATACATGCTGATATCAGACCAGTCGTTGCTGCGCGGGAACAAATAAGCACCCACCAACGGGTTGTTGTAAGTACCCTGGTTCGTCATGTTCTGGTCATTCTGCAGAATATAGCTTGCACCGAAATCCAGAGTCATCTTGTCGTCCAGGAAAGTAGTGGTGTTACGTACCGTAAAGTTGTAACGGTTGTATTTGTTGTTGGGAACAATACCCTTGGAGTTTACAGCAGCAGCCGATGCATACGTCTGGTTTTTCTCTGTACCGGTTGACAAAGAAATGCTCTCTGTTCCTACAATACCCGTCTGGAAATAATCATCTCTCGGGCTGTAATTGTAGTTATTGGCTGCAGACAAAGGCGCTCCCCAGCTCATGGCTCCTGAAGTGCTCATCACACCACCGGTTCCCGTACCGTAACGGTTTTGGAAGCTCGGCATCACAAACGGATTGGTGAATTCAGTATTACTGCTGACAGTAAGGCTCACCTTACCTTCTTTACCTTTCTTTGTAGTAATGACAATGGCACCGTTGGCAGCTTCCGAACCATACAAGGCAGCAGCGGCGGCACCAGTCAGGACTGACATTGACTCGATGTCTTCCGGGTTGATATCGGCAATCGGTTCTGAAGATCCCTGGGAGTCGAACTCCTTACCTCCGGCAGTACCACGGCCAGAGAAAATAGGCACACCGTCAATTACATAAAGTGCATTGGAAGACTGCATGATAGATTTCGTACCACGCATCACTACCTTTGATACACCACCTACACCGGATGAAGAAGCATTGATGTTCACACCCGCTACCTTACCACTCAATGAGTTCACAAAGTTGGCATCTTTATTGGAAGTAATGGCATCTGTATTCACCTGCTGTACATTGTAGGACAATGCCTTTTCCGAACGCTTGATACCGAGTGCAGTAACCACAACTTCTTCAAGCTGTTGGGTATCTCCGGCCATCATTACATTAATCGGCGCATTACCTTTCACGGGGATTTCCTGCGTAGTATAACCGATATAAGAGAATACAATCACCGGATTCGCCTCCGTAGTGGTCAGCGTAAAGTTACCGTCGAGGTCGGTAATACACCCGTTGCTGGTACCTTTTATCAATACATTCACACCAATCAGAGGTCCCATGTCATCTGACACGACTCCGGTAATCGTCCGTTCTTTCCCTTGTTGGTTGCCCTCTTGAGGAGCAGCAGACTTTTCAGAAAGATAAACGATGTTATCCTCCACTTTATAGGAAATGTCTTTCCCTTTGAGAATAACATTCAAAGCATCTTCTATAGACGCATTGTTCACTTTGACGTTTTCTACCGGCAACGCAGCCAGTTTGTCGTCATAAAAAAATTGATACTTGGATTGAGACTTGATTTGTTCAATGACTGTCCCCAATGTGCCGCGAGACACATTCAGGTTTAACTGGGCAAAGCCCCACTGGATAGAAACTGCCATGAACAACAAAACTAATAAAGCCCGCATGAACGTCGAACTCCGAAAAGCATAATTGTCTTTCATAAACACAATTTATAGGTTATACAATAAATTACTTCGAGAGATTCATTCTCTCGCATTCCTATATAAAACAACAGACAATGAAAATACACTTACTGAAAAAGTATCTTTTTTATCATTAATCCTAAAAAAAAGAGTTACCCCGAAAACAAGTTGATATATCATTTTGCTCAATATTACTAACGAAGCAAATAATTATTTCCACCTGATTCAAGAAAAACACCTATAATACAGATAGTAAATAACAAAATGATATATCAACTTATTTTCGAGGCAACCCTTTTCTTACTATATTATTACTATTCTTTACTTCTTCAGTTCATTCGAGAAAGAATAAGGATAATCTTCCGGCTGCGTACCTCTCTTCATATTAGGCTGGCTGCCCATATCAAACCTCAAGGTACCGCCATTCAGCAAATCGCCATGCGTCAGATAATTCCTGGAATAATCCACGCCGTTCACCTTGAGAGACTCGATATACATGTTCTCCGGTGAGTTATCCGGAGCGTCAATTGTCAGGGACTTACCGTTCTCGAAATGGAGGGTAGCCTTACGGAACAGAGGGGCGCCCAATACATACTCGTCCGTACCAGGGCAAACCGGATAGAAACCAAGTGCAGAGAAGACATACCACGCGGAAGTCTGACCGTTGTCCTCGTCACCGCAATAACCGTCGGGACCGGCAGTATACATGCGGTTCATTACCTGACGAAGCCAATATTGGGCCTTCCAAGGTGACCCGGCGTAGTTATAAAGGTAAATCATGTGCTGGATGGGCTGGTTGCCATGGGCATAGTTACCCATATTCATCACTGTCATCTCACGGATTTCATGGATTACCTGGCCGTAGTAGCTGTCATCGAACAAGGGCGGGACAATAAATACAGAGTCAAGCATCTCTACGAAAGACTCTTTTCCACCCATCAGGTCTATCAGACCTTGAGGGTCGTGGAATACAGACCAGGAATAGTGCCAGCTGTTACCTTCAGTAAAGGCGTCACCCCACTTCAAAGGAGAGAAAGGAGACTGGAACTGGCCGTCTTGATTACGACCACGCATCAGCTTGCTTTCCTTATCAAATACATTCCTATAGTTCATGGCACGTTCCGCAAAGAGTTTCTGCTCCTTCTTCGGACGGTTCAGTTCTTTTGCCATGCGGTAGATGCACCAGTCATTATAAGCATACTCCAAAGTACGGGCAGTGTTCTCGTTGATTTTCACATCGTAGGGAACATAACCAAGCTTGTTGTAATACTCATAGCCGAGGCGACCCGTAGAAGAGACCTCGGGATGGACATTCTTTGTACCGTTGATGAGACCTTCGTACAACGTCTGCACATCCTCCACCTTCACACCTTTCAGATAGGCATCTGCCAGTACGGAAGCAGAGTTGTTGCCAATCATACAGCCACGGTGACCCGGACTTGCCCATTCGGGGAAGAAACCGCTTTCCTTATAGGTGTTGACAAGACCTTCCTGAATCTGCCTGTTCACCGACGGATACATCAGGTTGAGGAATGGGAAAAGACAGCGGAAAGTGTCCCAGAAACCGGTATCCGTATACATATAGCCGGGCAACACTTGCCCATTGTAGGGACTGTAATGAATCGGATTTCCCGCCTCATCCAGTTCATAGAATGCACGCGGGAACAACAAGGAACGATACAAACATGAGTAGAAAGTACGGTACTGGTCAAGGGTTCCGCCTTCCACATCAATACGGCCCAGCACCTTGTTCCAGGCATCCTGACCTTTCTGAACCAGTGTTTCCAAATTGTCATTGCCAAGCTCCTTCAAGTTACGGTCAGCCTGCTCAAAACCGATGAAAGAAGAGGCTACACGGGCATGTACCACTTCACCCTTACGGGTTTTGAAACCGATAACAGCACCGGCATGTCCGGCTTCCTGCTCAACCTTATTCTCGGTCAAGACGCCATCGGCTACAGACGCCTTATAAGTAAAAGGCTTGTCGAACTCTATCACGAAATAGTTCTTGAAGTTCTCGGGAACACCGCCGCTGTTACGGGTAGTATAACCGATAATACGATTCTGTTCCGGAAGTATCTTCACATAAGAGCCCTTGTCAAAGGCATCGACAACAATGTATGAATGATCATTTTCAGGGAAAGTGAAACGGAACAATACGGCACGGTCGGTAGGGGTGAACTCGGTAACCACATCGTGTTCGGCAAGATATACCTTATAATAATGAGGAAGTGCTACTTCGCCCTTGTGGGAGAACCAGCTTGCACGCTTCTCTTCATCAAACTCGGGTTTGCCAACCACCGGCATAATGGAGAACTGCCCGTAGTCGTTAATCCAGGGACTGGGCTGGTGTGTCTGCTTGAAACCACGGATCTTGTTCGCGGTATAGACGTATTGCCAGCCGTCACCCATCTTACCCGTCTGAGGAGTCCAGAAGTTCATACCCCAGGGACGTGCGATCGCAGGATAGGTATTACCGGTGGAAAGCTCGAAAGTAGACTGCGTGCCGACAAGAGGACTGACATACCGGGTAAAGTCTTTGGCATGCAGCCATAAAGCACTGCTCACAAAAAAAAACAATAGGATTAATTTTCGCATAATATTAGAAAGTTGTTAGTATTAAATAAATTCTTCTCGTCATATCTCGAATTTGTGCGGCCTTCCTACTTCATTGAGGAGAGGAAAACACTGTTCCCCACAATTTTATACTCCAATGGAATGGCATTCTTTATCAGATTCAGCACAGCCCCTACACTCTCTTTTTTCTTCAGTGTACCCGAGTAAGTCTTGCTTACATCTATGTTCGGTGCCAGAATTACCCTCACCCCATACGAATTCTCCAATGTACGCGCAATGGTGTATAGGTCAGCCTTCTCAAAGACAAACTCATTATTGTGCCAGTTTTCGATTCCCGTATCCACCTGCTTCACCACCAGACGCCTAGTCATTCCGTTCAGCTCGGCTTTCTGTCCGGGGGCAAGGATAATCATACCCTCGCCATGATTACCTTTCACCTCTACTTCGCCTTTCAAAAGGGTAGCTACTGCAGACATCTTAGCCTTGTCAGACTTGAGGTTGAAAACAGTTCCCAATACTCTGACCTGCATGACCTCACTCTGTACGACAAACGGTTTTTCCGGATTCCTCATCACCTCAAAATATCCTTCTCCTTCCAGATAAACCTTTCTTCCCTTCCCTGCAAACTCATGTGGATATTTCAGGGTAGTGTTTTTATTCAGCCAGACTTTGGTTCCATCCGGCAGTTTCAGTTCCTTAATCTTATCATGAGTGGTGACAGCCAGTAATGTTTCCGGCTGGCTATAAGTCTGATAAAAAAGATAGCCGAAAGTACCCAAAAGGAAGAAGCCCACAAATACGGCCGCATACCGTATCCACCCAACCATCCTCCGTACCTTGTATTGTTTCGTCTTCTCTTGTTCCAGCCTTTTAAACAATCGCTTTTCGGCCTTTTCTATGTCTTGTGTATTCGAAGTATCCCCCAGTCTCCCCAAGTGGTAAATCTCCTCCAGCCTGAACAATTCGCGTGCATTCTCACCCGACTCTTCCAGCCAGGCGTTCACCTCACGAAGTTCATCTTCCGTACATTCACCCATAAGGAACTTGGCCAATATCTCCTCATTCAACTTATTCATTCTTTCCTTCATTATGATAATAAAACAACGCTGCTCGCAAAAACACTTACTTTCCCGATGAAAAACAGAGCCAACATCAGGTTCAGATACCCCAGTTTATCACGCAGCAACTTCAAAGCTTTGTACATGTGGGCCTCCACCGTACGCAATGACACTCCCATTGTATCAGCTATCTCCTTATTCTTCATATCATGCAGATAGCTGAGTTTGAATACCATCCGGCACTTGTCCGGCAATTCATTGATGGCATCGGACAGCTTCCTCCTGAGTTCGGCATCCTCTATCCGTTTCACCACATCATTGCTGTCAGGTTGATAGAACTCAACCCTCTTTTTATGGATTTCGAGCATGACAGCCTCATAGCCACTCACAATGTCCCGATGCTTCAGAACGTTCAAGGCACGGGTATACACCGCCCTATACAGAAAAGCCTGAATCTGCTCTCCCACCTTCATGGTATCTTTCCGCTTCCACAGCTCCACGAAAACATCCTGTACCACATCTTCCGCATCTTCTTCCCCCACAATGCGTGTGGCATAGAACAGCAGGTTGGTATAATACCTGCGGAAAAGGGATTTATATGTCAAGTCGAAATGTTCATTCATATGTTAGCCGGTTATCGGGGACTGTACCATGCCTGACCTGGCTTATCCCCCATTTCAAATTCGAAAACACTTCCATCCATTATCTGTTCATGCGTAATATAACTTTTGTCATAGTTCTTACCGTTGAGTTTGACAGATTGAATGTAGCAATTTTCCTTGCTCACCGCCGGCGCCAGTACCGTAAAGGTCTTTCCACCGGGCAGGTGCATCTTCATTTCCGGATATAGGGGGGTACCGATTTCATATTTTCCACCAACCGGGTCTACCGGATAAAAGCCCATCGCACTGAACACATACCAGGCGGACATCTGTCCGCAATCCTCGTTGCCGCACAAACCGGCAGGAGTGTTCAGGTAGAGTTCACGCATCACCCGGGCTGCATATTTCTGGGTTTTCCAAGGTTGATCCACAGCATTGAACAGATAGATGACGTGATGGCTAGGCTCATTTCCATGCGCATACTGGCCAATCATCCCGGTGCTGAAAATAGGCAACTCATCATCTGCAGAAGGATTGTAAGTAAACATACTGTCCAGCTTCTGGGCAAACCGTTCCTTACCTCCGGTCAAAACTATCAAACCGTCAATATCCTGCTGCACAGACCAGAAGTATTGCCAGCCGTTGCTCTCGCAGATGTGCGGAGTATAGTCGTCCGGCGAGAAGTTCCGGATAAACTCTCCCTTGTCATCACGGGGCTGCATGAAAGAACTTACCGGATTGTAGACATTCCGGTAATTACGGGAACGCTTATAAAACTCGTCCGCAACCTCCTTATCGCCCAGCTTCTCTGCCATACGGGCTATACAATAGTCATCATATGCATATTCCAGTGTTTTAGAAAGTGACCAGTTTTCCGAATTATACTGATCTGTCACATTATAAGGAACATAGCCATATTTCTTATATAACCCAATGCCACGATAGGAATCGATATTGGCAGTAGCTACACAAGCCTCCAAGGCCTTTTTCGCATCGAAGTCCCCAATACCTTTCAGATAGGCATCTACAATAACCGGCACAGAGTGGTAACCTATCATCATATCTGTCTCGCCCCCCTGAAAATTCCATACGGGAAGGCGGCCGTTCTGTTCGAAGAAGGCGAGGAAGGACTTCACCATATCATTCACCCGTTCCGGCTCAATAAAAGTATAGAGAGGATGAGCCGCACGGTAAGTGTCCCACAAGGAGAAAGTACTGTAATTTGTCCAGCCCTCTACCCGGTGCACTTGCTTGTCGGGACCGTAATAGGCGCCGTCCACATCACTGTAAATGGTAGGAGCAATCATCGAATGATATAAAGCTGTATAGAACTTGACTTTCTCATCGCGGTCATCGCATTTTATTTCTATCCGGGACAATTGTTCGTTCCAATCATCCTGCACAGCAGCCAGGTATTTGTCGAAATCATCATCAGGTACTTCTGCTGCTAGATTACGTGCCGCCCCTTCCATACTTACACCGGAGATGGCAGTACTGACAAGAATCTGTTCTCCTTCCTTAGTCTGAAAGTCGAATCGTGCAATGACAGATGTCCCTATCCGCTTGCCTTCTTTCTCTATGGCAGCTGTATCGAGCTGCATCGCAGCAAACGGTTTGGAGAAACGTGTACGGAAGTAGAGGCGCTGGTCGCGTGCCCAACCGTCAGAGTAACGGTAACCTTGCACCGTTACCGAATCGACGGCTTCTATGTGAGAATCATTGGTAAAATCCCAATTCATGGCTTTCCGCAAATTCAGGAAAACGGCAGCATCGGCTTTTGGGAAAGTATACCGCTGAATGCCACAACGCTCGGTGGCCGTCAACTCTACATTTATATTATAATCTTTCAGACGCACCTGATAATATCCAGCGCTTGCCGAC
>ULJF01027036.1_pt1 | contig 27856 bp, 32 predicted proteins | sample 1950821 | NCBI WGS metagenome assembly ULJF01 (sample SAMEA4835466, study PRJEB28245) | human gut metagenome | biome: gut microbiome; material: fecal sample | place: Denmark | collected 2008 | reverse complement strand
TAGCATTGCAATGTTACGCTAATAATTCATTAGAACCGACACCAACTAATATAAAGGTTAGAACTTTTCTGAATACTATTTTGAGTATATTTGGTATTTCTATTTTAGGCTTTACTATTTATAAGACAATTACTGAATACGATGTATTACTAACAATGGGGAGTTTAAAATCATTCTTACTTCCTTTCTTACTTCCTATTTTTACTTTACCCTATTTTTATTTTTTAGCTTTATATGCAGAATATGAATCGACTTTTATTACCATTAATCAGTTCTTTAAAGGTAGAGACAGAAAAGTGATCCGATTATTAAAATGGCGGATTATATTTTTAGCAAATGTAAGATTTTTCCGGCTAAAAGAAATAGAAAATAATTTAGGATTAGCACCTTGCCCTGGAAATGACATAAAAGATTATATCAAAAAAATTACTACAACAATACCCAAAACTGCATCTTCTAAATCTAAAATTAAAATAGAATTATTTAATCATGCTGATAAAGTTAAAAATGCTCTTTCACAAAATGGTATTGGCAAATTAGGAAAATGGAGTATTTATGAAGAAGATTTTTTTTCAGTATCTACCTATTATTTATACCCAACAGAAGTGGGAGTTATCCCTAATACAATGATGTATAATTTATGTGGTAAAATCGATCATATTGAAAAAATAGAATTAATCTTAAACCTTAATAATTTTGCAAATATTGAAACAACAAAAAATAAATTCAGGGAAATTGCAGAACTTACTTTTTCATGTTTATTATTAAATATCCCTAAAGGATTAATTCAGGCGATAATAGATGGCAAAAATTTTGAAGATGCAAATAACATTTTCATAACTACTTTGAAAATGGAAAAATATGCAACAATGTACACGTGGACATTGGGCATTATCACTAAATGATTCTCATCATTTAAAATCTTATTTCAAAATTTCATTCCTTTTCTTTTCCCGTGTTCCTCCTTTGAAGTTTGTTTTGGCTTAACTCCTACCATTTGTAAAAACTCCTTGCGCTTATTCCTGAACCACTCAGAATCACTAATCCCGTCAATCATCAGCCGGAGTTTTCCCCGTTCTTCGGGGGCGTGTTCTACTTTAGCGGTGGAGTTTTCCGTGTTAAAATGCCTGTTAAATTCAGGAGAGCGAAGAGAGCCGGAAAAGGTGATGGGCTTTCTGTGTGTTAATTCCTTTATCATATCTTTACCAAACCCGATAAAACGGCATAGTTCTTCGATTTTAAGCCATTCCTTGATTATAGGGAAAAGATAGTATATCTTATCTAATGTCTCGTTCAATTTGTCGGTTTCCTCTTTGTGATCTTTCTCCATTTTCTGAATATGATTGTTTAGTTGGCTGATTTCTTTTTTCAGATCGTTGTTTTCATTTGTGAGGGCTTTTATTTCCTGCTCCTTTTGCGTTATCTCCTTGTTATCAAATAATGAATTAAAACGTTTAACTGCTTTTGTCGTGGTGCTGACAACTGCGTTTTTTAATTCTCCGGTTTTAATATCCCCTTTGATTCGTGAAAGTTCCTTTTCTGCCTGTTCCCGTTGCTCTGTCAGGTTTTTAATGTCTGCTTGAATACTTTCAGACTGATTTAATAAATCACGGTAATATTGTGAGTTAGTGATATGCTTTGCTTCTGATCCGTCAATTCCTCTTTTTAGTCCATATGCTTGCATACTTTGGGCGTATGTGTCCTGATAGGCTTTCAGGTTTACACGTGTCATCACATCATCGGCACAAAGACGGTTTCCGGTGGTGTCTTTCTTTTTATATTTCCGTTTTCCGTCGGGCTGTTCTGTTTTGGCTTTTCTTCTTTCACCCGTAAGAATCGGTATTAAGGTAGCGTGTATATGGGGTGTTGTTTCATCCATGTGCAGGACTGCGGAAACAACGTTTTCCTTTCCGAAAGTATCACGTAACCATTTCAGATTATCGTTACACCATTCATCAAGTTTGCCCTCTGCCTGGATGCGTTTCATATCTTCGGGGCTGCCTGTCAGTAATGCACGGATTGCCGAACCTGATTCTTTCCGATTTTTCGTTTCAAGTTTGCGGTGTCAAGTCGGTGTTGTATGGCTTCTGTCCGGCTTTGCACTCTTTCGGGAAATCGGATAAGTTCCCGATTCAGGTGGGTGCGTGATTGGTCGGCGTTTTGGGGAGAGATTGTGCGTTCAATATGTGCAGACATACCGGAATCTGTGCCGGATGCCTTTTCTAAATGTAGTACGACGTATCCCATGTGTGACGGTTTTAGGTTAGTGATTCCAACGGTATCGGAGATGCCGGAGGGGATTCCAAAGGGGTTTACCCCTGTGGCTTATTGGGGCATTTTTAGCGGGAGTGAAACGAAGCGTAAAGAAAATGCCCTAATAAGCTATGGCATTTTTGAAATGCCAATCTGCGGAACGTAAAGTAGGTAAAGGGTAAATACAGATTCAGATAGTTTTTAAGCGGTTTTGTCTGGTAAAATGATAATATAAAAAGGCGTTTAATCAATGGTTTCATATTTATATCTGCTAAAAGTGAAACCACAAAATAAATAAGAAATATTCTTTGATTATCAAATAGTTATCTTGGATATGTGCTTGTGCTGTATATTGCTCTGATTTGCTTCCATGATACAAATGTACTTTTACGGATATGTACTTACGTAGATACGTAAACTTTTATAAAGGTATTCACTCTGATATGTGAATGAGGTGAGTGAGTGAATGAAGTGGGTGAGTGAGTGAAGTAATTATATGGATAGGTGGGTTAGATGGATTGAATTTATATTAGGATAAGTTTGTATAGTGAGTTTAGTTTGTATAGTATTTTCAGTATGTGCTTTGCGACTAATGCTACCTAATCGGAGACAGTTGCTACCATACTTTTATAATTACAATTTTTTCACTATATATTTACATCGACATTCAAAATATGTATAATTAAAACAACACCAAAATGGAAATTATTGCTATTGAAAAGAGAACACTTGAAACCGTTGAAAGAGCCTTTGAGCGTTTTATTGTCCGTATGGATGAACTATGCACAGGGCATAAAAAACAGTTATCTAAATGGCTGGATAACGAAGACGTGTGCCGGCTTCTGAATATCAGTAAGCGTACCCTGCAAACTTACCGTGATAACGGTACATTGCCCTATTCACAAATCAATCACAAGATGTTTTACAAGACTTCGGATATTGAAGCATTGTTAGGGCATCCTATAGATAAAGCAGCATAAACTTAAAAACAGAATAATATGGAAATGATTACAAAAGACAATCTGAAAGTTATTGCTTTCCTGAAAACCTTAGACCGGATAGTTGATAAGGTGGAGCAGATAACAGTTAATTGCCGTCCGGCATTGAATGGGGAAAAATATTTGACTGACCGGGAAGTTTCAAAACGGTTAAGGATTAGCCGGAGGGCTTTACAGGATTACCGGAATCAAGGGAAAATACCTTATCTGTACCTTGGTGGAAAAGTTTTATATAGAGAATCTGACCTTGAAAAAGTATTGGAAAAAGCCTATTATAAAGTAAGATAATAAAATACCCCCTATGTTTCAATATACTTTATTTTGTAAAGTTTAAGGACTTTCTTACTTTTGTAGGCAAAGAATAAAGGGCACAAAAAGAGTTTGTACCCCATATTGTGAAAGTTGTCTTAAATCTTGCTTCGGAAAATCGCCAAAATCCACACCTGCGAGATAGACAATGGTTTCACGCATGATAAGCGTGGACTATTGATTCTATTTGCAGGTAAGGCGTTTGGCGATGCCCCCGAAGTGGATAGGTCAATATGTTCACGCTGCTGTTTTATTAAATACTAAACTAAAAAACTAACTTATGAATTATCAGTGCCAATCTTTTTTAAGTATTTTTCAGGAAAGAAATCCCGAATTGAACAATCAAAAATTTCAGCAAGTTTATTTAAGTGATTCAAATTATATTTGGACGGACATTTATTACTTTCTACCTGACCAACGAAACCTGAGCCAAAACCCAAACTATCGTTAAGTTCTGCTTGTGTCATATTGAGTTCTTTGCGTTTCTTTCTTACTTGTGCTATAACGTATTTTTCAATAGGTGTTTTTTCCTTTTTCTGTTTTTTCTTCTTTTCCATAAGATGTTTATTTTGATAAAGAAACAACCTATTCATACGATATAAAACGAGTTATTGCTCGTGAAAAACTCTGAAAACACTTGATTTTATTGAGAATATTGCACTTTTTACCGAGTTATAACAAAATTTATTAACACAAAATAATACAATCATATTATGAAGACATTAAATATCAATACGTCACAATCTGATGTTAGCCCCGAAGAATTTGATATGGTTATGATGAGTTTTGATTTTATCCGTTATAATCCCGATATAACAAACGAACGTTTACCGGACATTTTACTAAAGTTTTGGTCTATTCCTGATTTTGGTGTAAAATCAACATATAAATCTACCGATTCTCAGGCTCTTGTATTTATGTTTATTTTGCGATTCTACTTTGATTCATCCGAAGAAGTAGAAAAAGCGTTGGATTCTTTTCAATTTAGCCAGCTTTTTTACCGTTTTCAGGTTGTACTTGCCGCTACGGCATATAGCCGGAAATATCACATTCCGATAAAACCGTTCAAGATATTTGATGTAAAAGAGTATATTTTGCCACAACTTGAAAAGCCAAGTCAATTAATAAGGGAATACGAGAGAATTACAAAAGCCTGAAAAGAATAAGAAAAGTCTTTAAATAGCGAGTTCGTTAGTGGGTGGGAGAAATTGTTGGAAAAGCCGGAAATAACTCGACAGAGTTATTCTGACTTTTTCAATGATTTTGTGGGAGTTCGGAGAGTTTCCGAGCTCCTTAATTAAGCTCAGGACAACTCTCCGAACGACGGATTAAACGGGCTTTATTCCTGCATAGAGAATTTTGCATTTACATTTGTCATATCACGCATAATGCTCTTATCTAAAACTCTTGCATAGTGGCGGGTCATTTTTGTATCTGAATGACCCAACATTTTAGCTACGTTTTCAATTGTCACCCCATTAGCTAGGCACACGGATGTTGCGTATGAATGTCTGCCCGTATGCGTCCTGAGTTCCTTTTCTATACCACAAATATCCGCTATCTCTTTTAAATAAGCGTTCATTTTCTGATTGCAGGGAACAGGTAACAGAGTACCGTTTTTTATGCAATTAGGATGATTTTTGTATTTTTCTAATATTATGTTTCGGAATGTCAAGCAATGGGATATTGCACATATTATTTGTCTTTTGCCTGCTCTTACGAATCCATAAAGCCCCGTTGTTATCCGTTGCAAGATGTTCCTGCTTTAATCCTTTCACGTCCGAAAAAGCCAAACCCGTATAACAACAGAATATAAATGTATCCCTGACTACTGCCAACCGTTCAATTTTAATTGGTTTTTCCATAATCTTCTTTATCTCGTGGTCTTCTAAAAAATCGGGCTCCACTTCATCCAAATGAAAACGGATATTTGCAAACGGGTCTTTCCTGATCCATTCATTTGCCAATGCAATACGGATGATTTTTTTGAAATTCTTTAAATATTTGGTTGCTGTATTGTGGCAACAATTCCGTTTTGTTTTCAGAAAAAACTCATAGTCGACAATAAATTTATGGTTTACTTTTCCAACGAAACATCATCTTTACCAAAACTATTCCGAATAAACTCCTGCGTATGGCGGTAACAGGTTTCATAACGTTCTACGGTTGCGGGTGACATATCTTTTCCGGCTAACATGGTGCACCGTTCGTCATGGTCTTTAAACACTTTAAGAAGCGTCATTTGTGACTTTTCATCCTTACCCTGATACTTCTCGATGATTCCCTTTGCAGTAATCCGTACACCGTCAAATTCCATTTCCCGATAGATTTTCATAACCTTTAGTTTAATGGTGTCTAAAGTGTTATTCAATTCTTCGGATTTCTCGTCTGTGCCTAACGTCCTGCCTGTGGGAGCGTGCCACAAATCAGGATTCACTTTCAGGTTCACTGACGTTTCTGTCCGTAAACCGTTCACCGTTACCCTTAATAAAACAGGTACTTCACCGTTTTTAGATACTCTCGTTTTCTTGATAAAAAACAGGATTTTAAAGGTCTTTCTTTCCATACTTTTTTAGTTGTTTTGAGGTTGATAAAAGTATGAAATGGGATTGAATTTAGCGTTATGCAATTTATAGCAATTCTCTGTATAAAAACGACTTACATATAAATCGGTGACATTTTTCAGATTGTGGGAGTGTCCCCGATTTTGTCCGTGAATGTCCCCGAATTCTGCTATTTTTTGCCTTTTTGCCGGAAAGAAAAAATCCTGTAAACGTTTAATTTACAGGATTTTGCTTGCTTTTGCTTTGATTCTTAGCGGAGAGAGAGGGATTCGAACCCCCGGAAGCTCTCACTTCAACGGTTTTCAAGACCGCCGCGATCGACCACTCTGCCATCTCTCCAAAAGCGATGCAAATATAGATGGAATTTTGATATTATCAAAAGAATGGTGTTTTTTTTAGAAAAATATTTTAATATTTTTCGGGTTTCAGTATTCGGTTGAGGACGAAGAAGCCGCAGATACCGGCAAATACCGAACCGGAAATGATGCCTAATTTGGCTTGGTTCAGGAGGTTGTTACCGATGTCCGGGATTCCGGAGTATGACAGGTTGGCGATGAACAGGGATACGGTGAATCCGATGCCTCCGAGCAGGGATACACCGAAAAGGATTTTGTTGTTCATGCGTTCAGGCATACTGAGTAGACCGGTTTTGATGGCCAGCCAGGTGAAGGTGAATATACCGATCAGTTTTCCGAATACCAGTGCAAAGAATACGGTTAGGGTTACTCCTTCGACAGATGCGAGGCTGAAACCTTCGAAAGAGATGCTGGCATTGGCAAAGGCAAAAAGAGGCATGACAATGTAATTGACCAGCGGGTGCAGGTTGTCGTCGAGGGATTGCAGGGGGCTGATGGCTTTGTCGGAAGCCGCTTCGATGTGTTTGAGTATAGAGAGTTCGGAATTGGTCAGAATACGGTTATGGTGCATGTCCTGCCCCGGCAGACTTTCGAGGCTTCTGCGGATGTCGGCCGTGTAGTGCGACAGGTCGAGTTTGGGACGTGCCGGGACGGTAAAAGCTACGATAACTCCCGCAATGGTGGGGTGTATTCCGGAATTCAGGAAAAGATACCATACGATGATACCGAAGAAGATATAGAATAATTTGCTGGAGATGCCCCAGCGTCCTCCGATATAAAGAACGGCGATAAAGAGCAGGGACCACAGCAGGTATTCGGGTACCAATTGGCTGCTGTAAAATACTCCGATAACGATGATACCGCCGATGTCGTCTACTACGGCAAAAGCTGTCAGGAATATTTTTAAACTCAACGGTACTTTTTTCCCCAATAAGGAAAGGACGCCCAGGGAAAATGCGATGTCTGTCGCCATTGGGATTGCAGCTCCTTTGGCTGCGGCTCCGGCAGGGCTAAACAGTAAGAACAGAAGTACCGGGATAATCATTCCACCGCAAGCTGCTACAACCGGAAGCATGGCTTTCCGGGGAGAAGAGAGCTCGCCGACCAGAACTTCCCGTTTGATTTCCAAACCTACAGAAAAGAAAAAGACGGCCATTAAGGCATCGTTGATTAAGGCCAGAAAGCTCATGTTGTTGCCGTGGCTATGGAAAAGACTGAAATTACCGAATTGGAGTACGACTTCCTGGGCGAATAAAGAATTATAATGTTCTCTAAAAGGTGAATTGGCAATGATCATGGCAATGAGGGCTACAAAGAGTAAAATGGCTCCACCGTTGATCTTGGTTTCAATGAAACGCCGTATCGGAGATTTGAAGAGATCTTTATTCATCTTTGGGAAGTGTTAATTAATGTTGTAAAAGTAGGAAAATATTTCTGAGAGAAGGGAGGTGTTTGGCGTTTTTCTTGATTTAATTGTTGTCTTACGGGAAGATTAACCAGCTGTTGGGGTATTTATACAATAATTCCGGAATTTAATTTCCGTTTAAATTCCGTCGGTGTACCCCTTGTTTTAAAACAGAGTTATAGATTTTTATAATATTCTTTATACCATTGTGCAAACCGGGTAATGCCTTCTTCGAGGGAAGTCGTCGGTTTATAATGAAAATCACGTTCCAATTTACGGGTATCGGCCCAGGTTTGGTAGACATCGCCGGGCTGCATGCCGACATATTCTTTTTGAGCTTCTTTGCCTAAGTTTCGTTCCAGGATGTGGATAAAATCCATCAGTTGCATGGAGGAACCGTGCCCGATGTTGTATATGACTGCGGGGATACCGGCCGTGTCTTCGCTTGCCTGTTCCGGATGCTCTGTAATTTTGACAATACCTTCAATGATGTCGTCGATGTAGGTGAAGTCGCGGGCCAGTTTTCCGTTGTTAAAAATCCGGATGGGACGGTTGGCAGCAATGGATCCGGCGAATAAGATGGGTGCCATATCCGGACGTCCGTAAGGTCCGTATACCGTGAAGAAACGAAGGCCGATGGTGTGGATTTTGTATAAGTGAGAATAGGTATAGGCCATCAGTTCGTTACTTTTTTTAGTAGCGGCGTATATGCTTACGGGGTGATCGACTTGTTCAGCCTCGTTGAACGGTACATTTTGTGAATTGCCATATACCGAAGAGGAAGAGGCATAGATCAGGCGAGGGCAATTGTGGTTGCGACAGCCTTCAAGCAGGTTCAGGAAACCGCAGATATTGCTTTGGATGTAAGCTTCCGGATTCTTCAGACTGTAGCGGACTCCTGCCTGGGCTGCCAGATTAATCATACAGTCGAAATGATTGTTGGCCAGGATTTCGTTCAATTGTGTTTTGTCGCACAGATCCATCTGCCGGAATATATAGCCCGGTAATGTCACAGATCGTATTTCCCGGCCGTATTGAGGCTGAGAGATGCCGCATTTTTCCAACCGGGCTTTTTTGAGATTGATATCATAATAATCGTTGATGGAATCAATACCGTAAACCCGGTGTCCGCGAGAAGTCAACGCTTCTGTCAGGAATGAACCGATAAATCCTGCTGTTCCTGTAATGAAGATGTACATATTTGAATCTGAACGAAGTTTTCAATCATTTAAAACTCGGACAAAGTTAGGATTATTTTTGATTTCCGATTTTCGATTTATGATTTGTTTTGTTGTTGCTGTTGTAAAAAAATCGTGTATTACTAAGTAGTGTAAGAATAAAAAATAAGTGGCCGAGATTCCGGCCACTTATAACTACTAACCCTAAACAGAAACAAACTATGAAAAATTTTCTGCTACAAAGATACTTCTTTAGTGACATGTTGCTAATTAAATATTGTTAATTAGCTACAATAATTATAATTCATAAGCATGTGATTGTAAATAATTTGAATATAACAAAAGATATGTAAAAAAATAGTACATATAAGTTGTGGATTTTGAATTTACAATTTTGGATTGTACATGTAAATCGTCCCGATTTCTGGAAAAATATCCCGATTGATATGGTTTTATTCTTCTCTCATGATGTCCGGGGTAAGGGGGACCGGGATGATACGATTTGCCAATGTTTTGTCATACGGGAGTCCGATACGGATATAGTTGTCCGTAAAGCCGCAGATGTATCCTCTGGAGTTGTTGTCTTCGAACAGTACGGGGCGTACCTGTCCCTCGAAGCGTTTTTGAAATGCATTAAGTTTACGATCGGATAGCCGGATCAGGGCGTTTACACGGCGGTGCTTTTCCTGGGGAGGGACGCTGCCGGGGATATCAAGGGCTTTGGTGCCTTTACGCTCGGAATAAGGGAATACATGCAATCTGGAAATATCCAGGGTTTCAATGAATCGGCAGGCATCTTCAAAGTAATCATCGGTTTCGCCCCGCATTCCGGCAATGACATCGACACCGATGAATGCGTCAGGGCATAGATTGCGGATGAGGGAGACTTTTTCTGCAAAGAGTTCGCGGTTATAGCGTCTTTTCATCAGGCGTAACACTTCATTGCTTCCGGATTGTAAAGGAATATGAAAATGGGGCATAAAACGTTTTGAGGATGCGATAAAAGCGATGATATCTTCGGTCAATAGATTGGGCTCGATGGAAGAGATCCGGAAACGTTCGATTTCCGATACTTCTTCCAGGGCTTGTAGTAACCGATAGAATGTTTCTCCGGTTTCACGTCCGAAGTCTCCGGTATTTACACCGGTAAGAATCACTTCACGTATGCCTTTGGAAGCGATGTCCCGGGCAGCCTGTAATACTTGCGGGATTGTTGCGCTACGGCTTTTTCCCCGGGCAAACGGGATCGTACAGTAGGTACAAAAATAGTCACATCCATCCTGTATTTTCAGAAAGCTACGGGTGCGGTCGCCGAAGGAATAAGCCAGATCGAAAGCCGAGAGTTTAAATATGTCGCAAGAGTGAGGATCGTCTGTCGCGGGTTCATCGTATCGTTCGAGGTAGTGGCGTACTTTAAATTTATCGGCGGCACTTAATACCAGGTCAACACCTTCGATTTGCAGTATTTCGCGGGCTCGTAACTGGGCGTAGCAACCGACCACAACAATACAGGCTTGCGGGTTGTGATGGATGATTTTACGGATCAGTTGCCGGCCTTTGTGTTCGGCCATATCGGTAACGCTACAGGTGTTGATGACGAAGATGTCTGCTCCGTCTTTTTCCCCTACCGTGGTGACACCTGCTTCTTCGAGGCTGTGTTTTATTGTCGATGTTTCCGAAAAATTCAGTTTACATCCGAGGGTGATATAGGCTGCTTTTTTTCCTGCTAAAATCATACCGGCTTATAAGGTTATAAAATCCGTGGTGAAAGTAAGCTCCGGTTTATCTGAGGATAATCGGGCATACGGACTTAATTTGGATGCAAAAGTAATTATTTTGAGGGTATTTTTTACCTTTGCGAAATAAAGTATCGGAAAAGAAGTGGGGGATAAGGAGCGATAACACATAAAAAGAATATAATTTTTAATACCGAATGAAATATTATATCATATCCGGGGAGGCATCGGGAGATTTACATGCTTCAAATCTGATCAAGGGATTGAAAAAGAACGATCCGGAAGCCGTATTCCGGGGATGGGGAGGAGATTTGATGCAGGAGGCCGGATGTACAATTGTGCGGCATTATAAGGATACGGCTATTATGGGGTTTCTTACCGTGTTAAAGAATTTAGGGAAAATAAAGGAAAATATCCGTTTGTGTTGTGAGGATATTGCGGACTGGAAGCCGGATGTATTGATTCTGGTCGACTATGCGGGATTTAATTTGCGTATTGCCAGGTTTGCCAAAGCTGCCGGTTTTAAAGTATTTTATTATATTTCGCCGAAGTTGTGGGCCTGGAATACAGGGCGTGTGAAAAAAATCAAGGCGTATGTCGACCGGATGTATGTTATTTTTCCTTTTGAGGAAGATTTTTACCGGAAGTACGATTACGTCGTGCAGTATGCCGGGAATCCTTTGGTGGATGCTATCAGCGAAAGACCTTGGCAGGAGGAGTCTTTTCATGATTTTGTAGAGGTAAACGGTTTATCCGGCAAGCCGATTATAGCTCTTTTGGCAGGTAGCCGTGCTCAGGAGTTGAAGCATGTATTACCGAAGATGTTATCGATGGTAAAGTATTTTCCGGAATATGAATTTGTGATTGCCGGAGCGCCTTCTATGAAGGCTGAGGATTACGCTCCTTATATGAAGGGTGGTGGTGTGCCGATCGTTTATGGGCAGACTTACCGTTTATTGCAACAATCCCGGGCGGCTTTAGTGACTTCCGGTACGGCAACTTTGGAAACGGCTTTGTTAAAGATACCGGAAGTGGTATGTTACAGCGGAGAAGGAGGGGCTTTCAGCTATTTTCTGTTCAAACTTTTTGTTAAGGTAAAGTACATTTCGCTGGTCAATCTGGTTATGGGACGAGAGGTGGTGAAAGAGTTGCTGATGCAAAAGTTGAACGAGAAAAATTTACTTCGGGAACTGAAGGCTGTTGTCGGGGAGGGACCGGAGCGGTCCTGTATGCTTGCCGATTACGATGAGTTGGAGAAGCGTATGGGGCAATCCGGAGCTTCTGATCGTTTTGCGGCTTTGATGGTACATGATTTGAAATGTAGCCGGGGATAGAGGGATGATAAATGGTGTCGGTGAATACCGGTAAATGCACAGATCAGATAAATAAATACAATGTATATGCAGGAAGAGATGTCTTCGCCCATAGAGAAGAAGAAAGAAAAAGTGTTTATGCGCGAATTTTTCCGGAAAGCGGGAAAAGCCATTTATGATTATGGGTTAATAAACGACGGAGACAAGATTTTGGTCGGCGTATCCGGAGGGAAGGATTCGTTGGCTTTATTGGAGGTATTGGCTTTGAGGGCACGTGATCCGAAATATCGTTATACGGTTATGGCGGCTCATATTGCTGTGAAAAATGTGGCCTATGAGGTCGATGGTGAATATATAAAGCAATTGTGTGATCGTTTGGGGGTTGAAGTGGTATTTCGTGTGATTGATGCAGAGGTCCGGGAAGATTCCGGGAAACCGGCTTGTTTTGTCTGTTCGTGGAATCGCAGGAAGGCATTGTTTGAAATAGCCAGGGAACACGGATGTCAAAAGCTGGCATTGGGGCATCACCGGGATGATGCGGTGGAAAGTTTGCTGATGAGTATGATGTTTAACGGTACGATAGCCAGTATGCCTCCCAAGTTATCAATGTTCGGAGGCAGTTTTACTTTGATACGTCCTTTTATTTATCTTACGAATGAGGAAACTGTGCGCTATGCTCAATACCGGGGTTTCCGGAAACAGAAAAAGAACTGTCCTTACGAACAGGCAACAAACCGGGATGCGGTCGGTAAGTTGTTGAAACAGATGGAGACTTTTTCGCCGCATGTCCGGAATAATCTGTTTGCAGCGATGAAAAATATACAGGAAGAATATTTGCCGTAGGATATGCGGAATATCTGTCTAGGGCTATCGGTGAAAGCAGTAACCGATAGCCTTTCTTTTTCGTAGACTCTGAAAAAAATCATGAAGAATATCGTTATTATCGGAGCCAGCGGTTATGTCGGTTCGGCTCTTTTGAGTGAGGCTTTGAACAGGGGATATCGGGTAAAGGCTGTTGTCAGGCATCCTGAAAATTTGAATATTGAGGATGATAATCTGGAAATAGTAAAAGGAGATGTAACCAATTCGGTGGAAGTAGCTCGGCTGGCGGCGGGAATGGATGCTGTCATCAGTGCTTATAATCCGGGGTGGAAAGATCCGGATATATACGAGCATACTCTTCAGGGGTATAAGGCGATTATCGAGGGGGTGAGGAAATCCGGCGTAAAGAGGCTATTGGTGGTCGGGGGTGCAGGAAGATTGTATGTCCGGCCCGGAGTCCGTCTGCTTGATAGCGGGGAGGTGCCGGAACATTTATTGCCGGGAATAAAGGGATTAGCAGCAGTTTATACAAATTATTTATTGCCTGAAAAAGAATTGGATTGGGTGTTTTTCAGTCCTGCTGCCAACCTGGAACCCGGAGAGCGAACCGGTCGTTTCCGGCTGGGAAAAGATGATTTAATCGTAGATAAGGATGGGGATAGCCGGATTTCAGTTGCGGATTTTGCAGTTGCCCTGATTGATGAGTTGGAGCAGGGAACGCATCACCGGGAAGGAATGACTGTCGGTTATTAAAAACGATATCGGTTAGGGGTGGTTGCCGGAATAAAATATAAGAGTTATCTTCGAAGCAAAATCTGAATGAGTATGGACAAGGTAAATCTTACGTTATATACGGTAATCGGTGATCCTGACCGGATACCTGCGGGTGCCCGGAAATTGTTTCAGGGGGTGGCTAAATCTGTTTCGACAGAAGATGACCGTACCGTTATTTTTTTACAGGACGATACTTCTATTGTATTGAATTTGAGCCACCGGCAGGGTAAACCGGATTTTATCGCTTCTCATGTGCAAGGTATGGCGGATTATTTTTCGCAGGCAGAAGCTGATTCTGAGGAAGTCAAGCAAAATATCCTTCGTCAGATCGCCTGTTTCAATTGTGTGGTTGGCATTGTTTTCGAGACGGATGATAATGCTGCCCGTACCAATTATATCGTCAATACATTTTTCGATCTGGCACAGGAGGTGAACGGTTTTCTGTTATATCCGAATATGCATATCTATAATGGTCAGGGGAAGCTGGTATTCTCAATTGAGGGGAAGAGCGATCTGAAAGAGTTTATGCCTATCGGTAACGCAGATGTGTTGGATTGCAGGCGTTCAGAAGACACGGAGGCCGATAAACAGCGGCAAGCACGTTCAATTGCGCTTTTAAAGGAGCAGGGAATTCCGTATGCCGCGCATTTGCGTTGTGCTGTGACGGAGCAGGATGCTTGTGTCAGGAGCAGAAAGGAAATGTTACAGCGGGCTGCTGCATTGTTTGCCGTGGCCGTATATTCGGAAGTGATGCTGGCCGAAAATCCGGATCGGAGAGAAGCTTTTTTGTATGTAAATAAGATGAACGAAATATACGGTATTGAGGCATTTCTTACACCGATGGAGATGGCTTATATACAGGATGCCGAATCGGAAGAACGTCAGCGTATACAGTTTGCATGGCGTTACGAATGCTGTGCGGTGCTTCTTTGGGCTGCCGGAGTGGTAGAGGAATTGCCTTATCCTTCCGAGATCTGTGATGTCCCTGTCATAGCCGGTTTGTTCTGGCAACATAAAGGAATAGACGATTTGCTTTCCAAGGGGATACCCCGTACGGATGCCGAAATACTGGATGCTGCCGATTTGACGTTGCGTTACGATTGGGCCTGTGTGGATGCCCGTGTACATGGGAAGGAGGCTCCGGGAGCTTTGGACGGAGGTGTTGTGATGGAGCGGCATTATGTTTTCGATTGGTTGACCGGAGTTGAAGGAGATACGGCATGGGATGATATTTGTCCTCATACCTGACCGGAAAACCGTATCAGTATACTGACGATCATAAATATTGTGAAAATCTAATCTTTTGGTGAATATTTATCGTTTATAATCAGATAGTAATAAAAAATAACTGATTATGAACGATAGGACTGTGCATTCTGATCGCCTGAGTGCCGAAGAGAGAAAGGAATTGAAAGATTCTGATTTCGGAATTCCGGAAACCCGGGAATTTCCGATACCGGATGCCGCCCATGTCAGGGCTGCCGAGGCTTATTTCAGATATGCCCCTGACGATAAAAAGCAGGAATTGGCTCGCCGGATTTTGTCAAAGGCTAAAAAAATCGGAGTAGAAGTAAAGAGTGAGACCATTTTGGAATGGGCTGAAAAATCCTGATGTCATGGGGGTTAAAGAGCAATATTGGAAATATTCGCTGGTGGTTATTCTTCTGCTTTTAGGGGTGGTTATCTTTTGGGAGATCACTCCTTTTTTGGGGGGTATACTGGGAGCGATGACGGTTTATATTTTGCTTCGGGATCAGATGATATATCTTTCCGGACGCCACCATATGCGTCGTAGTATTATGGCCATATTGATATTGTTGGAAACCATCTTGATTTTTTTGATTCCTTTGGGATTGATTATCTGGCTGATGATCGATAAGTTGCAGGATGTCAATCTGGAGCCCAGGAGTATAATCGATCCTATTTATAAAGTTTCCGATTTGATCCGGGAAAAAACGGGATACGACTTGTTGAGTAAGGCCAATATCAATGCAGCCATATCTTTGTTGCCGCGTTTCGGGCAATTTTTAATGGGGAGCATTACCAGTTTTGTCATCAATGTAGTTGTATTGCTTTTTGTACTTTATTTTATGTTGATCGGAGGAAGGAAAATGGAATCTTACATTGCCGATCTTTTGCCGTTTAACAGGAGAAACAAGCGGGATATCCTGAAAGAATTCAATATGGTTGTTAAATCGAATGCTATCGGGGTTCCTCTGTTGGCGATTATTCAGGGGGCTATAGCTATGTTGGGATATGTTATTTTCGGTGCTCCTGCTCCTGTTTTGTGGGGGATTGTGTCATGCTTTGCAACGATTATTCCTGTCGTCGGGACAGCAGTTGTGTGGATACCTCTGGCTTTGTATCTGGGAACTACCGGAAGTTGGGGGGCAGCGATCGGCTTATCTCTTTATTGTATTATTATTGTTTCCAATGCTGATAATGTCATTCGTTCATTCCTGGTAAAGAGAATGGCAGACACTCATCCTTTGATTACCATATTCGGGGTTGTGATCGGACTTTCTTTGTTTGGTTTTATGGGGGTGATATTCGGGCCTTTGTTATTGGCTATTTTTGCGCTTTGTGTACAGATATTCAAAGAAGAGTATTTGGATGAAGGATGAGAGGAGGGAGATTTTAAATTTTAGATTTTAAATTGTAAAATGGGTATGAAAAAAAATAACACACTGGGACGGACTCATTGTGTAATTTTTGATTTACGATTTGGGTACGGGCAAGCCTGGGGAGAGATTTTTGGTTATTCCGTAAGTCAGCTTACAAATGATTGATGATTCGGATTTACGCTTTGAATAGGAGTAAAAAGAGTTGATTTTCTAATAAGATTTTAGATTCAAATAAACAGTAATTTTTCTGTAATGACTGAATCGTAAATTATCAGACAGGATTTTGGAGATTAGGTTCATGATTTTACAGGAAAGCTTCGACATTAGTCGGCAGAGAATATTTGGAGAATTCTTAATGTTATTTAAAAAAATCCATTTTATATTATAATTAATAAACCTTTGGCTTCCGAATTGGTCAATGGTTGTGTCTGGGATGAAAATTTAAGACATAAAACTATAAGGGGAGTATAATAGTTATAAGAAAAATGAAAAAGTTAGTCAGTATTATTTTGTTTGTTGTGTGGATGCTACCGTCGAGTGCATCTGTAGAAGCTACGGGAAGTGTTCGGGGAAACGTGATCGATGCAAAGACCAAAGAACCGATGGAATTTGTCAATGTGAGTGTACGTAAGGCCGGTACGACAGTTCCGCTGACCGGGGCCGTAACGGATCATTCCGGAGAGTTTCAGATCGGTCGTTTATCGGATGGGGAATATACATTAAGTATTTCTTTTATCGGTTACCGGACGTATGAGAAGAATTTTACATATTCTTCGAAAAACGGGAATATCGATTTTAAAATGATTGAGTTGGAGCCGGATTCACAGGTGTTGGGAGAGGTGAAAGTTTTGGGACAGAAATCCCAGATGAAGTTTGAAATCGATAAGAAAGTGTTCAATGTCGATCAGAATATTTCGTCTACCGGTGGTACGGCGAGTGATGTATTGAGTAATATTCCTTCAGTGGAAGTGGATAACGAGGGGGAGGTTTCGTTGCGTGGAAGTACGAGTGTAACAGTTTGGATCAACGGGAAGGCTTCCGGTTTGTCGGCAGATAACCGGGCGCAGATATTGGAGCAGATGCCGGCAGAGAGTATCGAGCGGATAGAAGTTATTACCAATCCCTCTGCCAAATATAGTCCGGAGGGTACATCGGGAATTATTAATATTGTATTGAAGGAAGACCGGAAAGCCGGGTATTTCGGTAGTTTACAAGCAGGAGTCGATACCCGTGGCGGCTGGAATACCAGCGGAAATATCAATTACAGCAGTGGGAAAATAGATGCTTATGCCAATATCGGTTATCGGCGCCGGGTTACGGAAGGAGGCGGAATTTCCAACCGGACGAATCTGGATGCGGAGGGTAATCCCGTTTCTTTTTTGAATCAGTTATCGGAGAATGACGGTCATGGAGGACCTGTTTTTGTCCGGGCCGGAGCGACTTATCATTTGACGAAGCAGGATCATTTCAATATCGGAGCTTTCGGTATGTTCGGCGATCGTAATCAGACGACAACGATCAATTATAGCAGTAATATCCCGGGTTCTTTTGCGGAGCGGCAACGGATTACCGATTCCAAAAATAAGATGAAGGGGGGAAATGTGGAGTTGGGATATAAGCATGATTTCAGTAAAACCAGTAATTTGGATATTACGGCTTCCTGGAATCCCTGGAGTATGGACGGAACGAGTATTTATAAGCAGCGTTCTCAATATGATGCCGGGGGAGAGGATTTCTCATATCAGCGGCAGGAAAGTGATATGCGCTCGAATGGCTGGGAACTTCAGGCGGATTACGTAAATGCTTTTTCAGAGAACAGTAAACTTGAAGCCGGATATAAAGGGACGATGTCCAGGGAGAAAAGTCCGGTAGAGACTTTTTCGGGAACGACGGTCGATGACGAACAGCCGGATGAAGAATTGTATAATAAGTTTTATTACGACCGGGATATACAGGCCCTTTACGCAACTTATTCCGGCCGGCTCGATAAATTCGGTTTTCAGGCCGGATTGAGAGGGGAATATTCACATATTGAGACCCGTTCGTTGGGATTCGGACAATCGAAGGGAGAAGTATCTCCTTACAAAAATGATTATTTCAGTCTTTTTCCCAGTGTTTTTCTGACCTATACATTGCCTGCCGGAAACGAGATACAAGTAAATTATACCCGTCGTATTTCCCGACCCTGGGGGCGTCAATTGAATTCTTTCGTGAATGTGACAGACTCGACAAACATTTCTTACGGTAATCCTTATTTGGATCCGGAGTTTTCGAATGCTTATGAATTGAATTATATTAAAAATTGGGAAAGCCATACTTTATCCATATCGGCTTATTACCGGAGTACGAACGATGTTATCCAGCGCATCAGTTATCTGGATGGTAATATCATGAAAAGTACTTATGAAAATGTGGCGAAATCCCAATCTGCGGGGACAGAACTGGTGTTGAAAAATAATTTTGCCCGGATATTGGATTTGACGACGACGGTAAATTTGTATTATAATAAATTAGACGGGTTTTCTTATTTGCCCGAAGGAGCTCAGGCGCCTGTGATCGGAAAAGCCAACGAAGATTTTTCATGGGATGCCAAGATGATTGCGAATGTGGCTCTTCCGGCTTCTTTCTCTTTGCAGGTGACCGGCAGCTATAATTCGAAGCGGATCATTGCCCAGGGGTATCGTAAAGCTAATTATTCGGTGGATGCCGGTGTACGTAAAGCTTTCTGGGACAGAAAACTCAGTTTGAGTGTGAATGCCCGGGATATTTTCAATACCCGGAAATGGAAAACAGAGACTTCCGGAACGGGTTTTACTCAATATGCGGAAAATTGGCGTACCGGGCGTACCGTCGGTTTTACGCTAACGTATAGTTTCGGGAATATGAAAGCTTCACGTAACCGTCCGCAGCAACGTGGACAGCAAGATCAAAACAATAACATGATGAATGGTATGGATGAAGGCTTTTAATTTCATTCTATAATTCGGTTTGATTTATTTGGAATGCCGGGAACAGAATTCTGCTCCCGGCATTGTGATTTTTAATGAAAATAATTGATTAAGTAATAAATATTATCTATTTTTGATATAGCATTGATGAGAAGAAATGAGACATTTTATTTTATATGGTTTTTCTATTTTGCTGCTTCTTTTGTGTATGACTGCAGCGGATATCCGGAAAGATTCGGTTCAGGAAGAACTTTCTCTTTCTCTCATAGCCGATCATCAGCTTGTGGATGATCAGGCTTTGTTTAATGTTTCTTTGCCCGATATACAGGGCTATATGGAGCGTACTTTTGCTTCCAGTGGGAATGAAAGTGTATTCAGTAATCTGAAAAATCAACATTCTCTGTTTGCGGTGAAGGTTATCCTTGTAAGGAATGCATTATTGTCTGCCGGATTAATACCGGCAGAGAAATGTTTTCGCGCTCTTCTGGGAACGCGGTATATGAGTGGATTCTATATCTATTGTTTACGGCAAATCATAATTTGACTTTCCTGATTTTCTTAAGGGATTCTGAAAAATATCATGCGGAGGAGTCCGGAGATGGTAATTTGCGAAGCTTTGTGTTGTAACATATGCAGAAAGACTCGTAAATATCAGACTTTTATTATTAACAATATTTATAATTTGTATGGTAATGTGTCCTGTATTTTACAGGTTGCATCAGCTATCGTTAAAATTCTTGTCCGAAACGTTTATAAACAACTAAAATACTATCGTCATGAAAAATCGTGAAAATAAAAATAAGAAAAGAAGGTTCGGTATTTCGGCATTTCCGATTATTGTACTGTGCTTTATATTGGCATTGGCCGTTTACCATTTTATATTCGGTAATCCGTCGAATTTTATGAATAATGATCCGAATAATCATCCTTTACCGGGTAATTTGCTGGGAACGATATATAAGGGTGGTGTAATTGTGCCTGTTATTCAGACGTTGTTGTTTACGGTGTTGACATTGAGTGTGGAACGTTATATCGCTTTACGGAAAACCCGGGGCCGGAAAAACTTACAGGATTTTGTATGGAACGTCAAATTGTTGTTGGATGACGGGAATATCGAAGGTGCACGTAAAGCCTGTATGGAGCAAAAGGGTACTGTTGCTAATGTGATTCTTTCTTCTTTGTCAAAATTCGATGCAATAAACAGCAATCCTAATTTCACTATGGAACAGAAGCAATTGGCGATACAGAAAGAGTTGGATGAGGCTACGATGCTGGAATTACCGGGGATGGAGCAAAATTTACCCGTTATTGCTACAATTACGACACTGGGGACTTTGATGGGATTGCTCGGTACGGTGATCGGTATGATCAAGTCGTTCGCCGCCCTTTCTTCTGCCGGAGGAACCGATTCGATAGCTTTGTCAACAGGTATATCGGAAGCCTTGGTAAATACGGCGTTCGGTATATTGACCGGAGCATGCGCCGTTATTGCTTATAACTATTATACCAGTAAAATTGACGGAGTTACTCATAGTATAGATGAAATCGGTTCTTACATTGTACAAACGTTTACGTTGAAACACTGACCGTTATAAAACCGAGCGTTATGGCAAACGAGAAAATAAAAAAGAAATCGACATTCATAGACATGACGGCTATGAGTGACGTGACGGTATTGCTGCTCACCTTTTTTATGCTGACATCGACTTTTGTGCAAAAGGAACCGGTATCGGTAAATACGCCTGCTTCCGTTTCGGAGATAAAAATTCCTGAAACGAATGTGTTGCAGGTACTGGTTGAACCCGGGGGTAAGGTGTTTCTGGGATTGGATAAACCCCAGAACCGGGCCGAGGTGTTGAAAAAAATGGGAGAGCAGTATGGAGTTACTTTTACGGATGCAGAGGTAAAAAAATTCAGTCTGAGTAATTCTTTCGGAGTTCCTATACAGGGTATGAAACAATTTTTGAATCTGGCTCCCGAAGAACAGGACCGTATTTTGATGAATTACGGGATTCCTTGCGATAGTACGGATAACCAGTTTAAATCATGGGTGAAATTTGCTCGTGAGGTAAATAAGGATTTGATTATTGCTATTAAAGCAGATCATCATACTCCGTATCCTTTTATAAAGGATGTCATGAATACGCTTCAGGATTTGAGGGAGAACAGATACAATCTGATCACTTCTCTGAAGAATATGCCTGAAATTTAATTAAAAGAAAAACGTTATGTCTGAGATACAGGTAAAAGGAGATGACGGAGTAAGGAAAAAGGGAAAGCAGAAAAAATTCAATATCCGGGTAGATTTTACCCCCATGGTGGATATGAATATGTTGCTGATAACTTTTTTTATGCTTTGTACTTCTCTTATAAAACCCCAAACCATGGAGATCAGTATGCCGCGTAAGGATGTGCAGAATGAACAGGAGCAGAATAAAGTGAAGGCTTCTACGGCAGTGACCGTCTTGCTTGGGAAAGATAGTAAGGTGTTTTACTATTTCGGGGAAGCTAATTATGAAGATCCGGATTTAGTAAAGGCTACGGATTTTTCCTCTTCCGGATTGCGTTCTGTTTTATTGGGACGGAACAGGGATGTAGTAGAAAAAGTGAAAAAACTGAAGCAAAAAAAGTTGAATCTGGAGATTACCGGTGAAGAGTTTGAAAAGGAGGTTGCCGAGTTGAAGAAAGATAAGAATTCTCCGGTTGTGTTGATAAAAGCTACGGATTTTGCCGATTACAGTAATTTGATAGATGCGTTGGATGAAATGCAGATATGTAATATCGGGCGATATGCAATTGTAGATATTACTCCCGGGGATTTACAACTGTTGGAGAATCTGACACATGATGGGTATGTCGTCCGGGAGGACCCGGTTAATAAGTCTAAATAGGAAGATTATGGCAAAAGATATCAAATGGACTTCCCCCGAATGGTGCGAATTGGTATTTGAGGGAAAAAATAAGGATTTCGGAGCCTATAAGCTTCGTAAGACATCTCCGCGGCGCCACATTACTGCATATCTGATTGTGGTTGTATGTGTAATTGTTGCGTTGCTTTTACCGGCATTTATCCGTTTTATCCGTCCGGTGGAAAATACGGAAAAAATGGTATCGGTAACGGCTTTGTCCGATTTAAAAATGGATGAACCGGAAGTAAAGGAGGAAAATAAGATACAGATTGAAGTTCCCCCTCCACCGCCTCCGGCTTTGAAGAGTACCATAAAATTTACGGCTCCTGTTATTAAGGCGGACGAGCAGGTGAGGGATGAGGATGAGATCAAAACACAACAGGAGGTGACTGAAACGAAAGCAGCTATTTCTGTTGCGGATGTGAAAGGGAACGATGAGGAGCATGGAAAGGATATTGCAGAATTGGAAGAACACAAGGTGATCGTTCAGGAGGAAGAGAAAGACGAGGTGTTTCAAGTGGTGGAGCAACCGCCTGCCTTTCCGGGAGGAATGGAGGCTTTGCATAGGTGGATGCACAAGGAGTTGAGATATCCCATTACGGCCCAGGAAAACGGTATAGAAGGCAGGGTGTATATTCAGTTTGTCGTCGGGAAAGACGGAGCTATCCGGGATGTTGTCGTCGTTCGTTCTGTCGATCCTGCTTTGGATAAAGAGGCGGTTCGTATGGTGGAGAAAATGCCGAGATGGATACCGGGAAAGCAGAGAGGTGTTCCCGTGTCTGCAAGTTTTACTTTACCGGTTACTTTTAAGTTGAATCAAAATTAGCGATGTTATGATGATTGGTAAGGGAAATCTGTTTGTTGGGGTGATTATACTGATTGGTATGTTGTGGGGATGCAGAAGCAAGCCGGCTGTAAATCAGGATACCTTGAACAGCGGGGTTATCCGGATTGCTGTAGACGCAACTCTTTTCCCGTTATTGGATGCTGAATTGGCTGTTTTTGAGGCATTGACCCCCGCAGCAGGTATCGTACCCGCTTATACCAATGAGACCCGGGCGATCAACCTGCTGTTGGCGGACAGTGTCCGGTTGGCTGTTGCTGCCCGGCCGTTGACGGCAGAAGAAATGGCATCTTTTCATAGTCGTAAGTTTTTCCCGCAGGTCATACGGATTGCAACGGATGGAATTGCTTTGATCGTGAATCTGCAGAATAACGATACGATTGTCAATACGGATATGCTCCGGAAAATTCTTTCAGGTAAAATTCTCCGGTGGAAAGACTTGTATGGCCGGATGGGAGGGGGAAATATCCGGGTGGCTTTCGACGATCCGAATTCCAGTACTGTCCGTTATATGCTGGACTCTCTTTTGCAGGGGGATTCACTGTCGGAGAATTGTTTTGCTGCCGGTTCCAACCGGGCCGTCGTCGATTATGTTTCCCGTACGCCGGATGCACTTGGTGTGATCGGTGTGAATTGGATCAGTGACGACCGGGATTCGTTGAGTATGGAATTTTTAAATAGGGTACGGGTAATGCGTGTCGGGAGTGCAATGTTACCGAATGCCCGCAACAGTTTTCAGCCTTATCCTTATTATCTGTATACCGGACAATATCCGTTACGGAGGAGTATTTATATTTTATTGAACGATCCCCGGAGTGGTTTGCCTACCGGCTTGGCTTCGTTTTTGGCGGGAAGCCGCGGACAGAGGATTGTGCTGAAGAATGGATTGCTGCCGGCAACAATGCCTGTAAATATTGTAAATATAACGGATGAATGATGAAATTACAATTTAGGATGAGCCTGATGGACGGAAGTCTTGCATCCGGATGGCAGGTTTTGCAGATAACTTATAAAAATTAAAAACGATGAAACGGATTATATGGATTATTTTAGGGTTAAGTGTAGTTTTTATATCGAAAGCTGCAGATAATAAGACCGGAGTTTATTTTTACGAAGCAGGTATGTACGGACCCGCAAAACTGTTTTTTTTGAAACAGTTACAGAGTACAGAAGGGAATAACGCTGAAAATTACTATTACCTGGGAAGCAGTTATCTGATGTTGGGAAAAGCCGACTCTGCCGCTTTTTATTTTGAGGAAGGTATAAAGACCCATCCTTCTCATCCTTTAAATTATGTAGGAAAAGGAATGTTGAGTTTAAAGAATGATGCAACGGCTGCTGAACGTCAGTTTAAAGAAGCGGAGGGAATGAAAGGATATAGGAAAAACGTCGCCGTGGAATTGGCTATTGCCCGGGCTTATTTATATGTCCGCGACGAGAATGCCGTAAAGACTGCAATAGAAAAGGCCAAAAAATACGATGCAACAAATCCGGAAATCTATCTGGTCGAGGGGGATATGCTGATACAGGAAAAACAGCCCGGCGAAGCTTGTACGTGTTACGATATGGCTATTTACTACGATGCTTCCTGTATTCCTGCTTATTTGAAGCAGGCAGCTGTTTATGGTCCGACGAACAAAGCTTCGGCATTGGCTTCCGTAAATAAAGCGATTGAAAATTTTCCGGATTTTCCGGGGAGTTATTATTGTAAAGGAGAGCTTCACCGGATGGCCGGGGATTATGGGAAGGCTGTAAAGGCGTATGCCCGATATATGAATACCGGCTTACAGACAACAGAGCACATGTTGCATTACGCCAGTTGTTTGTATTTTAATGAACAGTATGCGGAGGCATTACCTGTATTGGAGACTGTTGTTGCCGCAGAGCCGGATAATATCGTCGGGAGACGGTTACAGGCTTATATTTATGCAGAGACTAAACCGGGAGAAGAAGGGGTAGAGTGGATACGTAAGTTTGTTGAAACGACATCTCCGGAGGATTTGATTGCTCAGGACTATGTTTGTTATGCTAAAGGTCTGGCCGGAATCATGGATTATGCAAATGCTTTGAAGCAATATCAGAAAGCGTTGGCTGTCGATAAGGAAAAGAATACGCTATATTTGGAAATGGCCGATTTACAAATGAAGATGAAGGATTATGCGAATGCTTTGCAGAATTATGAACAGTATTTCAGGGAGGAAAAACAATTGTCTGCCGAAGAGTTGTTGAAGTTCGGGAAATGTTATTATAGTTTGGGGAATGCGGATTCTATTCCGGAAACACGCCAAAGGGAGTTGCATTTGGCCGATTCTGTGTTTACCTTGTTGACAGAGGCTGTTCCTTCCAGCTATGTCGGTTATTTCTGGCGGGCCAGAACCAATTCACAATTGGATCCTGAATCTACACAAGGTTTAGCTAAACCTTATTACGAAAAGATTATAGAGATAACTCAAAGTAATCCTCAACGTTATGCCGGAGAGTTGGTTGAAAGTTATAAGTATCTGGCTTATTATAATTATATTCACGAAGACCTGCCGGCTGCGAAGGAATATTTTGAAAAAGTACTTCAGGTTACCCCGGACGATGAAGTTGCGTTAAAGGCTTTGCAGGAACTCAAGTGACTTGGAGATAATTACGATACGACCCGGATGGTTTTTGCGACATGACCGAATCATCCGGTCGTATTTTGTTTTACGAAGATACATTACTGTTTGCTGTTATTTCCTGAAAGTTTGTTGCATTATTGTTACATTTTCGGCTAAGGATACCGGTTTTACCGGGACGACAGATTGTAATTTGAATCATCGGGAATACCGGGTTTATCCTAAATATATTCTTTCGATTTGCAATAATTTGATTTTTATATCCAGACCTCCGGTGTAGCCTGTAAGTTTACCTCCGGCTCCCATAATCCGGTGGCAGGGAATAAAAATCGGTAAAGGGTTGTGCCCGTTAGCCGATCCTACGGCTCTACAGGCTTTCGGATCTCCTGTACGACGGGCCAACTCGCCATAGGTGATGGTTGTGCCGTAGGGAATATCCCGAAGCAGATTCCATACTTTTAATTGAAAGTCGGTTCCCTGGGGAAAAAGAGGCAGGTCGAACGTTTGAAGTTCCCGGTTGAAATAGGCGTTTAATTGTTTATGGGCTTCCCGTAAGAGAGGGGTTTCTTCGATGTTCTTACCGGGAGTTGCCATTGAAATACGGTTACCCAACCATAGTCTGGTTAATTTTCCGTCTGTTTCACAAAGACAATATTGTCCGATCGGACCTTCATAGAAGTAGGTAGATTCCATAGGAAAGATTTTGAATTTTAGATTGTAAATTTTAAATTGGGAATAATGTTTCTGGTTTACGATTGATTTTACTTATTTGCTTTCTTTGTTTGCTTCGGGACAAATATACTCATCGTTTGTTTGAATTTTATTTTTAATTTTGAAAAAATAAAAAATATAGAGATGCGTGTCAGCCGGGAGAAATTGAATGCAGAAGTATATGATATTGTTGCCCGGATTCCTTATGGGCGTGTTTGTACTTATGGCTTGCTGGCTCGTTTGGCCGGTTTCCCGCAACATGCCCGAATGGTAGGACAGGCGATGGCTTTAGCGCCGACGGCGTTTTATTTGCCTTGTCACCGGGTCGTAAACAGTCAGGGAAGGATTGTCCCGCATTGGCCGGAACAACGTCAGCTACTGGAGGCAGAAGGAATCGTTTTTAAGAAAAACGGTTGTGTCGATCTGGAGCAATGTCTTTGGAAATTGTTATAAGTTAGGCTTGTATTTTGTTTTTTTTATGTGGAAAGACCAAATGTTCCAGTAGCAGGACGAAAATTACTCCCATGACGAATCCGTTTCCGACAATGGGGCGTATAAAGGCCGGGATTTGTTCAATTGCCTGGTGTGGTGCGAATGACAATAACAAAGCTACCATAAGGGGAAATCCGATAATGATACCGCTATTGAAATCCGATACGGCATTGTTACGGTTCAACATTTGCATACCTGCCGATAATTGAGACGACATAAGGTACAGTAGGATGATTCCCATGACGGTAGGCGGAATACAATTGAGTATCTGAATAAATCCCGGGAAGAATGCGCAGGCGAGTAACCCCAGGCCTGCAGGTATCAGGGTATACCGGGAAGCGCAGCCGGTGGCAGCAATGATACCGGGACTCATGGAATAGTCGACCGGACCGATGATCCCCAAGGCGCCCGATAGCATATTGGACAATCCTGTCAGAGCAACCCCTCTGTCGGTACGTTTTTTCATCCCGTCGGCTTCCAGCATTTGTCCTACGGCTTGAATCGAACCCAGTTCGTTTACGGTAAGTGCGATGAAGCAGAAGAAAAAAGAAAGTATAGCACCGGCATTAAAATCCAGCGATCCGAGCCATATAGAAAAATTTTCTTCCGTTAAGTTTGCCGGTGCCGGGAAAAGGGGTAAGTCTTCTATACTGTAATATATCAGCGTACCTGCAATGATTCCGAATAATACGACGGTGGATTTCCAGATTCCTTTTAATATTTTGTTGGCGATAATCATGCCGAATGCCAATATCAAAGCAAAAAAGAGGTGGAACAGGGCGTGTCCGGATTTTCCGAACAAAAGTTGCAGTATCACCGGAGCGAGAGTAAAAGCTATCAGGCATAGAATGACAATAATGATACGCGGGGTAAAAAGGGCCTGTAATTTCGATAACCATCCTCCGAATGCCAGTAGAGCAATGATCGCTCCACAAATCAAAATGGATGTGTAAATGGCATTTGTACCTACGGAAATGGCTGCCAGAATACCTATCAGGAGAACGGAGGCCGGTCCGA
>ULJF01022157.1_pt1 | contig 39838 bp, 32 predicted proteins | sample 1950821 | NCBI WGS metagenome assembly ULJF01 (sample SAMEA4835466, study PRJEB28245) | human gut metagenome | biome: gut microbiome; material: fecal sample | place: Denmark | collected 2008 | reverse complement strand
CGTGGGTAAACATTATCGGGAGCATTTTGAGACGACGGAGGCTTTTAATGAGTATGAAATGGACGATGAGCCTGTACGATTGTTGAGAACTGCTTTTAAGACGGAAAACGGACAGTATTACGAGTTGACGATCATGACCTCCATTATAGAGGAAGATGATATGCTGGAATCGATTTTATGGTCGATTGTTTATTTGTATGTTGCGGTGGTCATCTGTATTTTATTTGTTTCCCATTGGATGTTCCGGAAAAGTTTCCGGCCATTTTATGCTTTGATGGGGTGGCTGGATAATTTTACGGTGGGTAAACCCAATGCACCTTTGGTAAACGAAACCCGGGTAACGGAATTCAGGCGTTTGAATAAGGCAATCGCAGAGATGGCCGGGCGGAATGAGACCGTATTTCATGAGCAGAAGCGATTTATTGAAAATGCTTCCCATGAATTGCAGACACCTTTGGCCATTTGCCGGAATAAACTGGAGTTATTGGCAGAGAGTCCGGCTTGTACGGAAGAGTTGCTGAATGAAATCGGAGATATACATCAAACTCTCGACCGGATTATTCGTTTGAATAAATCTTTGTTGTTGTTGTCCCGTATTGAAAATCGTCAGTATACGGAGGTTAAAAATGTGGTATTTAATACAATATTGCATGGAGCGGCAGATGATTTTAAAGATATTTATGCTTACCGGAATATCCGGATCGAAATAAAGGAGGAAGGCGTGTTTAGCTGTCAGATGAATGAAATGCTGTCTGTTGTTTTAATGACGAATTTACTTAAAAATGCGATTGTCCATAGTCCGGATTGCGGGGCTGTGAATATCGGAATTACGGTTGATGAGGTCCGGTTTGCTAATGATGCTGTTGACGGACCTCTCGACGATAAAAAGGTGTTTCAGCGTTTTTATCATGCAGGAGGTAAAAAGGAATCGACAGGCTTAGGCTTGGCCATCGTTAAGTCGATAACGGATATGTATGGTTTACGGATAGATTATCGTTATGACGGGCGTCATCATTTTTGTATCAGAAGGAATAGGTAGTGATGTATTCGAAAAGAGAACGGTAGAACGGGTGTCGGGTGAGTGTCGTGGAATTTCCCAGAATAATGAGTTTCATGCGGGCACGGGTTATGGCAACGTTCATGCGGCGCAAATCATTTAAAAAACCGATGTTTCCTGCTTCATTTGCCCTTACAAGACTGACAAAAATGACATCGCGTTCCTGTCCTTGAAAGCCATCTACGGAGTTTACTGTAATCAGAGACCGGAAAGGCTTGAAAAAACGGTCGGCTTTGAGGAGTCTTCGGATATAGTATACCTGTGCTTTGTATGGAGAAATTAATCCGAAATCGATTCGTTCTTCCAGAATACGGCTCATCCCGATTTTTTCAATATATGTCCGGAGGTGTTCGATCAGTAATGCAGCCTCATTTTTATTCATGCGGCTCATGCTGTCTCCCGCAGTTTCTTCCGCTGCTTCCGGTTCGGCGGTATCTATCCATACCAATGGCGAATCATACTCGAGAATGCTTCGGTGCTTTACTTCCGGTGCAGCTTCCAGACGATTGTGATAAAACCAACGGGAAGGAAAAGCCATTATGGCTTCATGCATACGGTATTGGGTTTGTAAGAGGGTTACGGCCGATGGCTGACGTCGGACCACTTTTTGCATTAATGTCTGTTCGAGCCCGCCTCGTGCCGCTTCGGGGCATTTTACCGTCGGTGGTAACTGACAGTGGTCGCCGGCAAAAATGACCCGTTCGGTTTTGCTTATTGCAATCCAACAGGCTGCTTCCAGGGCTTGTGATGCTTCGTCGATAAAGAGGGTGCTGAAACGTTTATTTGCCAGTAAACGGTTGGCAGCTCCGACCAGAGTACAGGCAATTACTCTGGCTTCGGCAAATAAATCGCGGTCGATTCCGATTTCCAGCTCGGTAGCCCGGTGACGTAGCTGGAGCAAACGGTCGTATTGTATTTTGCGATGTTGTCCTTCTGCTTTATGTATTATGCCGATGGCTTCCCGGATCATCTTTCTGATTTTCCATAATTCGGGGTAATCGGGATGTGCTTCGAAACGACGTTCGTAGCTGAAAGAAAGCATTTTGTCATTGACCCGCGTCGGATTTCCGATCCGAAGAACAGGAATTCCGCGGTCTGTCAGTTTTTCGGCAATCCAGTCGACGGCTGTATTACTTTGGGCGCAGACCAGAACTTGATTTTCTTTGTGTAATGTTTCATATACAGCTTCGACGAGCGTAGTGGTTTTCCCCGTTCCGGGAGGACCGTGAACGATACCGGTGTCTTTGGTATAAAGAATCCGGTTGACGGCTTCTTCTTGTTTCCGGTTGAGCCAGGGAAAGCGCATCGGCGGTATATTCCGGAAAGAGGCCGTTTGTTTGCCCAATATGATTTCGCGAAGCTCTGCCAAACGGTTGTCTTTAGCCTGCATCACTTCGTTCAGGGCTGCAAACATGGTTTTGTATGTCGTTTCGTCGAAATAAAGTTGTATGCCTAAATCCGTGCATTGCTGCAATGTTGTGGCCACTGAGGTATTGGGTAAAACCACGACCATGCGGTTGCCGTCTACATAGCTGATTGTACCGTTGAAACTGAAGTAGCGTTGGTTTCCCGCTGCATCCGGCGTAAAAAAACAAACCGGACGCCCGTATTCGAAGTTATGTTCCGTGTCATCATCACTCTCTTTTGTAATTTCGATGACCGGCAGGTTCAATGAATTGTAATAGTTGCGTCCGGCTCCGACCGGATACCAGCAGAAACCCTGCCGTATCTTATGTAAAATCCCTCCCGTTCTGGATTTTTGGAGGTAGCTTTCTTTTTCATAAGCGTATTCCTGTTCCAATAGACGGTATTGCTGTTGTAATTCAGCCAGGGAGGAAGGGAGGGTACGGTTGTTCATCGGTTGTTTATGTATCGGCAAAATTACAGACTTTCAGTTGAAATGAAAAAGATTAAAGAGAAAAAAGGAACAACCGGTGGATTTGTATTTTTATTCTGAATAAAATCGTTTTGTTTATTTCGGTTTTTACGGTTCCGGACCGGATTTGTCGACCGGAGCAGGAGAAGACGTGTTACCTGAATCCGGAATTGAGCAATACGCTTTGGCAGATTAAAACTTTTCCGGTCGCTTGCGGAACAAATTGCAGCAATAAATCGTTACTTTTGTCAATCGGGTTCTTTTGATTTTAAATGGTAATGAAAATGAAATTAGTAATATTTGATTTGGACGGGACATTATTGAATTCTCTGGAGGATTTGGCAGTCAGTGCCAATTATGCTTTGCGGAAATTCGGTTATCAGGAACATGTAACGGAGGACTATCGTTATATGGTGGGAAACGGTATTACGAAATTAATAGAGCGGGCATTGCCTGAAGATGCACGTACGGAAAACGAAATTATGCATGTCCGGGCCGAGTTCGTTGCCTATTATTCCGGACATATGATGGATAAAACCAAACCCTATCCGGGAATTCCGGAGTTGTTGAAAGAACTTAAGCACCGTGGATTGATGCTGGCAGTGGCATCGAATAAATATCAGGATGCTACGCGGGAATTAATCCGTACTTATTTCGGAGAGGGAATTTTTCAGGTCGTATTGGGACAACGCGAAGGAGTTCCCGCTAAGCCGGACCCGGCTATCGTAAATGAAATATTGGGAACGACAGGGGCCGGCCAAGACGATACACTTTATGTCGGAGATTCCTGTGTAGATATGCAAACGGCAATCCATAGCGGAGTCACTCCTATTGGAGTCTCCTGGGGCTTTCGTCCTTGCAAGGAACTGATGGATAACGGTGCCGTTCATATTGTGAACCGGCCGGAGGATATACTGAAGTATATAGGGGAATAAATTGTCCGTTTCGGATTCGCATTTTTTATAGATTCCGCTGATTTTACAGATTTATAGGGTTTTGGCTATTCTGTTTCAATGGATTATTATTTTTGATTTGTTTGAAATGAATCTGTTCTCATTTCAGCGAAGTGCTCTGCCAAATCGTATTTAAACCGATCGTAAATCCGAAATCGCAACTTACTAAGTTTTCCGGAAAAATATTTCTATTCCCAAATGTTTCCCAAATTCGATATTTTCTTTGTATCGTAAATTTAAAATATAAACGATATGAAAAGAGTATTTTTTCTGATAGTAGTCAGTTTATTTTTGGTACAGGCAGTTTTTGCCGATAAGAAAGTGTATACGACGGATACCCTTCAATTGCCTCAAACGGCCCGGGAGTTTATACGTAAACATTTTCCGGCTACAGGCGTATCTCATATTAAGATTGAAAAAGAGTTCTGGGAAGGAAATCAGTACGATGTCATTCTGACGAACGGTTTTGATCTGGATTTTGATAAAAACGGACAGTGGAAAGAAATCGACGGGCATAAAACCGCTTTGCCGGTGTCTGTTCTCCCGGCTAAAATCGCAGATTATCTGTCAAAGAACTTTTCCGGTATAGCTGTATGGAGTATCGATAAAGACAAAAACGGTTACGAGGTGAAACTGGCAAACCGATTGGAGTTGAAATTTAATCTTGCGCAAGTATTTGTCAGGTTTGACGATTGATTATTAACCAATAAACGCTAAGGATATGAAAACTGTATTATTTATTTTAGGTTTGATTTTTTCTTTGCCATTTGTGGCTTGTAGTAATGATGACGATCATTATAAACCGGAAGAGCCGGTGACCCGCGCTTTCGAGCAGAAATATCCGGGTATTACACCCAAAGAGTGGGAGCGGAAGGGAAATTATGTTGTAGCAGAATTCTATGAAAACGGAGTAGAAAAAGAAGCTTGGTTTGATAATACCGGTAATTGGTATATGACGGAAAGTGATATCCGTTTCAGCGCTTTACCGGAGGCCATTAAAACGGCTTTTGCTGCCGGTGAATATGCACAATGGCATGTTGACGACGTGGATATGCTCGAGCGGGCCGGAATGGAAACGGTTTATGTAATCGAGGTTGAACAAGGCAAGCAAGAGGTGGATTTGTATTATACGGAGAACGGCACTCTGGTAAAAACCGTTGTGGGCGACGACGGGAGCCATGTACCTTCTGCCGGTTTGCCTCAGGCTGTAACGGATTATTTAAATACACATTATGCCGGTGCCCGGATTGTTGAATATGAAATTGAAAAAGGTATACTGGAAGTCGATATTTATCATGACAATAGGTATAAGGAAGTAAAATTTGACAGTCAGAACCAGTGGTTATATACCGAATGGGAGGTCCGGCAATCGGATGTTCCGGCTGTTGTACTCGAAACCATTCGTACACAGTATGCCGCTTACCGGATTGACGACATTGATTTTATTGAAAGTGCAGCCGACGGTTCTTATTACCTCTTTGAACTGGAGCAAGGCGAACGGGATATTTATGTCAGAGTGAACGAGGACGGAACGGTATTGCCTTGATCGGATGTAACCCTGCCCCGGGCTATTGAGTATAAATAGAAAACTAAATCAAAATAGCTATGGGGAAATTTGAAGAATTAATAAAAGGTGATAAACCGGTGCTGGTGGATTTTTTTGCTACCTGGTGCGGTCCGTGTAAAGCCATGCACCCGATACTCGAAGAGTTGAAAAAGGATATGGGAGATAAAATCCATATTATTACGATAGATGTAGACGGAGAGTCAAACCGGGCATTGGTTATGAATCATCAGATTCAATCTGTACCGACCCTGATGATCTTTAAGAAAGGGGAGATGGTTTGGAGGCAAAGCGGAGTTATGCAATCGGTACAGTTGAAAAATGTACTTGAGAAATATGTATAATGTTTGAAAATACGGGATAATTACTATCCCGTATTTTCGTTTTTAGCCTAAATATGTCTAACATTCCGGAGAAAACTCGGTGTTTAACCAAGGCATAACCGTCCGGCCGGTTATTCTTTGATCCCTCGTATCATACATCCCAGTGAACGTCTGTATGAGGTGGCGTAGCTGACGGCTATGTTGGAAAGCACATACGCATTGGCTGCCGTTTTGTATTCATAGGACGGAGTATTGTTCCAATAACCGCTGGTACCGGGACTGGCAACTTCGGCGTTTTCCCCCCAAAGTACTCCGCAAATCGGAAAACAAAGCTCGGCGGATCTTGTGGCGTTTGTAAACAGGTTTTCCGCTTCTCCTGCGGTTTGAAAATCAGTGTCGGCATTTCCTTTTATTTCTGTAAGCCTGATCCAGCCGTTGTAGGAAGATATGCCTTTGAATTCATACCGTATAACATAAGCTTCGGATGTCCCGAACATTTTTATGATATAAATCTTCGATGCTCCGTCAGAAATGGATACATAGTCGTATTCTGTGCCTATGATATCGAGAACATCCTTACCTTCCATCCGTTCCTTGTTTTTAAATGGAGTCTCATCACCGGGGAATATCCGTAAACATTCGTAATCATAAGGCAGACGATAGCCATTCCGGCAAGGATTGCTACCGGACCGGTCTGTCCAGCCGTATGTATTTTCAAGAGTGGGAAGTTTAGTGGTAAGGCTACCGTCACACAACCAATCATCCACGTGAGTAATGAATTCCGGCATTTGCTGGGCCTGGGCTGCTGTAATGTCGGAATTGGCGGCTATTGTTGTGACTGTTGTTACATTTTCGCAAGGAAATTCCACATTTCTGCCCCATTGGTAATAATTTCCCCAGGCTTGTTTAAATTGTTTTCCGGATAAGTTGGTCGGTGTGGAAGGGAGAGTTGCTCCTTCATTCGTATCTGACCATTTTTCAAGATTGAAATCTTTGTAATGAGTTTGAATGACCGGAATGATCCTTGCATTCTGGCCGTCGACCTGTACCGTAACGGTTGCATAACGCGCTTTTTGCTCGTCTTTGTAAGTATCGGCGGAGATCATAAGGGTATCTCCCTGCGCTACCGGGTGGCACCAGCTTTCATCCGTTTGGGCTTTCCACTCTACATTTCCCTTGATGGCAATGGGTACACCTTTTCCGGAGGCAGGGACATAAAGTTTTTCCGGGAAAATATCAAATTTCGAACCGGCTTGAATAACGGTAAATGTACCCTCACCGTTTCCTTCGGTTATTGTGATTACAGCTGTTCTTGTGGCTATTGTTAGGTTTAAGGGAGCTGTCAGGGTTAGTTTATTAGCGTTTTTCCCTACTGTACACCAGCTTTTGTCGGATACGGCTTGCCAGTTACCGTTCAGGTTGATGGAAACCTCCCGGCTTCCTCCGTTCGCTTCAAACGAAATATCCTGAATTCCTAAATCCAGAATGGATTTCCCCGTATTGTCATCCGAGTCGCATCCTGTTAGAAATAAAGTGAATAACAGTATTATATAACTTATTAGTTTCATATGCTTCAAATTAAAATCGTGTCATAAAATCCGGGAGAAGGAGTGGTAAAGCAAGCTTTACCGACTCCTGATCGTTTTCATTGTTTGGGTTCCCGGAATATTTCGGTATTATTCCATAATGCAACGTAACGGTGTTGCATAGCCGCAGATTGCCCCGGCTTCATTGATGCGTGTTGTGTTGAGTATATACATGCAACGCATCTTTTTATCAAGCCAGTACCAGGCGGCAGCACCCGGAGCCAGTAAGGTTGCTCCGTCACTCATGTTCAACATTCCGGCTGCCGGGAATATCCGGACTTCAGATTCTGTGGCTTCTGCAAATAAGGCTTCTGCATCTGTTGCATTGTCGAATACGGTATTTTCATCTGCTAGAATTTCAGTAATTTTCAAGTATAGATTTTTACCTACTTCTCCCAGCATTTCGAAACGAAGTATGTATGCATCAGCCGTTTCAAATTTCTTTATCGCGTAGATTTTAGAGTTTCCTTCATAAACGTATAAGGTACGGTCGGGTACTCCGGGTCTGTCTTCCAGGCGTTCATAGATAACGACGCTCTGGGAATTGCTGAATGTCCCTTTGTCTTCCGAAGAAGGATAGATACGTAATAAATCCATTTGATTGGGTAACCGGTAACCGGAAGGACATGGATAGGAGCCTGCCCGGTCGTTCCATACGCTTTCCGATCCCGGGTTGGTCAGCCAGTCGCCGTTTGAGGTAATAAATTCTGTCATCTCCTGTGCTTGTTCTGCCGTAATTGATTCATTGGCGGCAATCGTGGTTTCAGCTCCGGAATGAGGGAATCCGACATTTCGCCCCCATTGGTAATACATCCCCCAGGTGTCTTTGTAGTCAGGACCTGACATATTTTCTTCCGTTGCCGGTAATTTTGCACCTAAATTGCTGTTTGACCACCTGGACAGGACAAATTCCCTTTTGGCTGTCGGAGTCTGTATGATTTCAAGAGTTACCGGGTCGAGATCGGGAGCCGTTACGGTAACGGTTGCCGTACGTTCGTTATCACCGGAATAGGCTTCGGTAGTGACAATGAATGAACCTGAACCCGAACCGGTTGCCGGTTGTAATGTACACCAGGCGGCACCTGCGGACACCGTGGCCGTCCAGGTGATATCGGTATCTGTTGTAATGTCGACCGGAAGTTTACCTCCCTGGTTTCCGAACGCGTAGCTGACAATGCTTAATTTGAGCCGGGATTTGTCATACAGTCTGTCATTCGTCATGTTTTCGGTATCTTCTGTATTTCTCAATACTAATTTCCAGCTTTCCGCATTAGTGATATGCCCGATAATCGCTCCGTTTTTAGCAGCGACTTTTTGTTTCCGGAATGTCGCTGTCGCGGCTACAGCGAGAGGTAATTCTTCCGTTCCGTTCCAGAGGATAGGCTGATTGCCGTATGTTTGAGTTATATCTTTGAATTCGACATTTTCGATTTTTACCAGCAAACCGTCTCCGGCTTCTCCGGCAAGTATCTCTGCGATGGTTTTTACAGTCGGGTTTATAGTGATTGTCGCTGTCGGTACAGAGGTAATATTAGCGGTTTTCAAATTGTTAATGGTTGTCAGGCCGTTTACTGTTGTTCTGCTGCCTCCGTTTAATAATACATCGACCTGAGTACCGGGTGCGATATTATGTTCTTCTGTAAATTGCAGGGTGATCGCGTTACCGGTACCGTCTTGTATGATCATTTGGTTGTCGCCGATATTTTTGCCGGTGTTGTCAGAAGTTACAAGTCCGGTAACATATGTATAGTCCGTTTTACTGTTGGCTGCCAGGGCCCGCAATGCCGTAATCGTCATATTGGCAGGACCGTCCTGAATGATGGTAACGACATCGCTTTTTTCCTGATTGCCTTCGAGAGTCAGGGTGGCTTCTCTTTGTTCGGCAGTCGTATTCGGTGCCGATGTAATGGTTATACCGGTTTTATCTTCGGATACGGTAATTGTCAGCCAGCCATCGGCACCATCGGATAATTGGGGCGTCCAGGTAACATTGGAAGTAACGGATACGGTTTCTGTTCCGCCGTCTACTTCAAAACCGATATTCTTCGGGTTTACGCTTAATACCGGGTCTAGGCCAGGCTGGGATACGACAACTCGTCCGCTCAATGAACCGGCTGTAACGATAAGGGTGAATTCCCGGGGAGCATAATCTTTATTTTCTGTAGCAGTTACGGTAACTGTAGCATCTTTTTTTCCGGAAGTTTCGGATAGTGTCAGCCAGGCCGGGGGAGTATTGAATGACCAGTTCTGATTGGTTGTGATTTCGATAACGTCATTTCCTCCCGTTTGCAGGAAGCTCATCGTGTTCTTTTGTATTTCCAGGGTAGGATCGGGACTCTTGTCGTCGTCTTTACATCCGGTTACGGTTATGACCAGCAGTAATGTCAATGCACTTAGCAGACAAAACCAACTTTTTGTGTTGTAATTTGTTTTTTTCATAATCGATAATTTAATTGTGAGAAAGTATAGGTTTAGGGTATTATTCGGCTTTGATACAACGGATCTGGCATCCTAACGACCGGGGACAATACAATGCGTCCACATGAAGCTGGAAGTTCGTCGCGCTCACATAAGTGGCGTATTCTTTATAGGGAGAAGCTGTCCAATAATTACAACTGACACCTAAAGAAGTCGCAGTTGCTGTGTTGCAATAGAGATAACCGCTGGCCGGAAATATTTTTGTCGCTTGTTCGTCACTGGCGGAAAATAAAGCTTCGGCTTCCTCTGAGTTGGTAAAATCGGTGTAAGCATCTCCCCGGATTTCGGTCACTTTCAGATAACCGTTGTTATAGGGGCCTGTCTTCCATTCGTATTTCATTACATAGGCATTCTCGGTGCCGAATTTTTTAATTGCGTATTTGGTATAATTACCGTCGCCTACAGAAACACAGGTATAAGACGTACCGGCTGCATCCAAAACTTCCGTATTTGTGCAGCGGTCAATGACTACGTACCGTCCTTCTATTTCTCCGTAAGGAAATATTTGCCGGGCTTCGTAATCGAGAGGTAATCGCCAACCGTCCGGGCAGGGTTCCTGACCCGCACGGTCTTTCCAGACGTACGAGTTTCCGGTAGCGGGGAGGGTGGTTGCACTCCCGTCACTCAACCAGTCAAAAGGCGTCAGTTCACTTCCTATAAATTCCGTCATCGTCTGTGCGGCTTGCGCAGTTATTGAAGCATTTGTCATAACGACTGACGGTAAAATATCTCTGGAAAATGTCACATTGCGTCCCCATTGATACATGTCACCCCAAGTCTGTTGATAATCGGGGTTTTGCATATTTTCCTCCGTGGCTGGAAGGGTGGCGCCCAGGTCGGTATCCGACCATTTTTCAAGCATGAAATCCCCTTGATTGCGCTGGGATACCGATAGTATTTTGGTATTTTTCCCGGCACTTAATGTGATTTGTGTTGTCCGGGGGTCCGTATTGTCATAATGATCGGCGGATACTTTTAATGTATCGTCTGTGATATAGATATGACACCATCTGTCTTTGCTGCTGGCAGTCCATTTCAGATTGCTCTGAACAGTGACGTTTTTGGTTTTACCCGAAGCACCTAAAGTCAGTTTCGGTTGGGAAAGAGCAATAATGGAACCTTGCTGGGATACCGGTATTGTTTTATTTCCTTCGGGGGCTTTGATGGTAATCAGGGCTATCCGGGAAGAGATGGTCGGGTTTTCCGGGACGGTCACATGTACGATTTTGCCTGAAACGGTTACGGTACACCATGTTTTATTGGATGTTGCACTCCAGGCACCAGCGGAGAATACTTCGATCGTGCCCGTTCCTCCGACAGCCTCTATGGATAGGTCGGAAGAAATAACTTCCAGTTCGGACGAATCGGTTTTGTTGTCATCCGAATCGCAAGCTGCCAAAAACAGGCAGAAAATCAGGATGAGGTATTTAATTTTTTCCATATTCATATGTGAATTTTATAGGTTATATACTTTTTCTAGCGATAACTGAAACCATACATCCTGTTTGTCAGTTGACTTAAACATAATCACGGCCGGTTTGGACGGATTATCACAAGTGATGGTGTATTTACCGTTTAGCATTTGAAGAATAGCTTCTCCTCCGGAGTTGTAGAAAGCATTTCCGTTATCATCTACTTTTCCGGTGAATTCGATCTCAAGTTGATCGTCAGTCCATTTTACAGGCCGGCAATAAATCAACAACAAACATTCATACAGGTTATAACCATCGGTGAGTACGACGTTCAGAATCTGTGCTTCGAGTTCTGCATTGTAACTTAGATAAGCCTGGTAAATTCGGAGTCCTTGTCCTGATTGAACTAATTCACCGGCTTCTTTCCATTTTTCCCGGAAGGGAGAACTCATGATACCGGTGTGGAAGTACCACTCTTCTTTTGTGTAACAGAATCTTTTATTGAGGGGCATCGGATCAAAGGTAATCCGGGCATTTACGTCGTTGTCCGAACAAACCAAAGTACGTTCGATTTCGGACCAATCAAAGTATTGCAGGGTTTTTCCGCCGATCTGAATCGGTTGGTAGAGTTTGATACCGCTGGTGGTATAAATAAAGGGGGCGTTGATTGTCAGCGTATCCTTGCCTTCGATATAGTCAATTTCAAAATTTCTGCCGTTGGGTTCTGTCGTCAGTGCCCGTCCGGTCTGTGTCAAGAATATCTCCGTATTTTCTACTGTCAGGCCATAACCATAGTAGTCGGGAGGGGTAATTGTACGGATGATACTTTTGAGATCGTTCAACGTTTGTTCCCAGCTTTGATTTTTGGACAGGGGATGCATACGGAAAGTATTTCCCGTCTTTTTCCCTTTTAATATCAGTTCATTGTTTTCCTGTCCCATGAATATGAATTCGTAATCCCCTTCATAGCCTAATCCGGGAAGTCCGGGAATAGCGGGATCGGAAAAGAAGTGGAAGATCTCGTTGTAGGTATCGAAACTCAATACCGGTCCCATATCTTCTTTCAATGAATACAGGCTTTTGGCGGACCTGGAAGAGATTTCCGAGGCGACAGTTACATCTTCTTCAGTGAAGGAAAGTAGTACGGTATATCCCCCGTAAGAACAATCGCCTTTGGGGTAATATTCCATAACCCAGCCGTTTTCAGGAGCAGTCAGAATCTTTTGGTAGGCTTGCAGGGCTTCAGAAAGACGTTCTGCTGCCGGTTTGTTAAAGATATCCTCTTCGTCCTGTACACAGGATTGTAAACCTAACAGGAAGCCGAAGATGAGCAGGTATGGTAGTTTTTTCATAATAGTACTTTTAGTAAACAAACATTTATCGGTTTCGTTTCACGTTATTCGTCGAGGTCGTAATCGATATTGCCGATTTCTGAAGAACGGCGTTCTACGACTTTCCGCAGATCGTCGATATTGATATTCCAGGAGTTTTTCAGCCAGTTGCGTACAATACCGAACTTTTTCTGGATAATTTCACTACCGTCAGTGCCGGCCCCTTTTAATATTTCTTGCCAGGCTTCATTGTTGCTGGTTAGATAGATAGCGATGATCTCGACAAAATCTTCCTGCGGCTCACTGCTGGCATATTTGGAAACAAATCCCATTTTCCAGGCTTCTTTTTCTGTCCGGTTCATCCAGCCTGTGGGAGAGTAATCGGAGGTCGTGATTTTCTCGAAGTCTTTGGGGTAATTTTTAGTTTGATGGAGAATGTGAGCGAATTCGTGATGCATTGTCTTGAAATAAAAATAATTCAGACTGTCGATGTTTTCCGTATTCAGTTCATTGACCTTGTATAACGTGACCATCAATCCGCCTTCGGCTGTCCCCAATACTTCGGTTTGTGCTTCGGCATCGATAGCCGGAGAACCGATCAGGTGAATCACTTTAGGAACATAGGTACGCATGAAATCGACCCCGGCTACTTCGTCATAAACTTCCAGCCAGAGATGCTTTATCAGCTTGGATATTTTGATGGAATTTTCCAGACTGGCCGGTACCAGGTTGAACGTCATATCCGATATAACGTCTTCCATCCGATACTTCATGTCGATGTTATAGGCATTGACGTAATTGTCCAATAGCCAAAGATCAAATTCGGTGCGTTTTACTTCCGAAGGTTCGAAAATGGATTTTCCGCCGGGATCGTCTTCTGAGCAACCGTAAAAGAGGGGGGCCAGAGAGAAAAGGAGAAGCGTATAAATAACTGTTCTTTTCATATTATTTCGGTTATAAGTTTTGTAATTATCTCGGATTGGCGGGCATGCCTGCGCTGATGACGGATGACGGAATCTGGATCGCCCGGCGGAGATCGTCGGTTGTCAGTACGTCGTCCGTTTTACCGTGGCGGTTGTGGGCGATTTCAATACCGTAGCGTTTGATGTCGAACCACCGTAATCCTTCGTGTATATTTTCGATTCGTCTGCAATGGAGAATGAAATGGATAAAGCTTTCCTGAAGTCCTGTCTCTAAGGTGAATTTCGGATGCAACGGTTTCTTCGTCGTAAGATCCTGGGCATAATAGTTTTTGATATTATCCAGGCTCAGGCTTCCGCCTGTTGTCGTGTGTCCTTTCAGCCAGGTTTGCATGTCGGCAAGGGCCCGGGCATATTCTTGCCGGTAGACATAGGCTTCTGCCCGGCATAAAATAGCTTCATCTGTTGTAAATGCCGGATACACCAGATTAATGAAGCCCGTTCCCGCAACTTTATCCGTATATTCGACAAAAGCTCCTAATTTAGGATATACCATTTTTGGTGTAGAGCCGAAAACCGTATTGTAGGCACTCAGGTTTTCTCCCCATAACCCAGGTGACCAGAAAGTTTGGGTTTTGGCAATGGAACGGGCGTGACCATACCGTTCTCCCTGGCTATAAGGACCGTGTATAATAGGCCAGTAGGATTTGGCGGGCAATAGCAGCAGATTGCTGTTGAGTTCTGCACTGACATAATTATTGATTCGCCAGTTCCAGTCGGAGGTTTTTGCGTCGCCGTTAAAATCCCGCATCACTTCGTCAGGTGTTTCTCCCAATGCTAATGTGGCGTATCGGATGACTTTGTCGTATTTCTCATACCATAAGTAAAAACGGGATGCAAAAGCACAGGCTGCTTTGTAGTTGAAATGATAACGGGGGACGGTATAGATTTGGTCGTCGATCAGGGGGATTCCGGCTTCGATATCTTCGGCAATTTTAGCGTAGACATCGGCAACGGTTCCGCGGTCGTAATTTTTGGATACGGTTGTTTCCGGTTCCTCTACATAGGGAATACCCATATCCCGGGTGCTGGTTGCCGTATTGTAATGTTGGCAAAATAAATTCACCAGGATAAAATGAGCATAGGCACGACACAATAAGGCTTCGCCTTTTTGGGGACTGTTTTTGTCCATGCCCAGTTCCTCAATAGCCTTTATAGCATGGTTTGCCGAAGCAATCGCCAGGTAGTAGTTGTCCCAGATATATTGGGGCGAATCCTGGCTTACTTCCGTCACATCCTGCCAATGATAAGCTTCCTCGTCCATCAGGGAATAGGCCGAATATAATGTTCCATTGTCTTGGGTATTATCTGACATCATTTCTGCCAGCATACTGAAAGAGGCGCTTGGATAGGCCGATACCAACAGACGGGTAATTTTTTGTTCTGTTGTCAGTTCTGCCCGGTTGTCCGGCATCTTATCCAGAAAGTCGTTACAGGAACTGGCCAGCAACGATGCTATAAAAAGCAGGGGGATAATTATATTTTTCTTTTTCATAATCTGTATGTATTAAAATCCAAACCTCAGAGTAAATGTAAATTGCCTGGGTACCGGGGCAGAAACCCCTCCGGAGCGGAAAAACTCCGGGTCCTGGCCGTTCAGTTTCGAATCCGCATAAAGCAGAAATAAGTTCGTTGCCTGTGCTTTCAGGGACAGGTTGTTCAGGTTGAGCCGGCGGATGAATTTTTGAGGGAAATCGTAGGTAAGCGATATTTCTTTCATCCGGATAAAGCCTCCGTCTGCAATTCGGGCATCCGAGTAATTGTAAGCATTGTATGCATACCTGAGATTTTTGATGTCTTTATCCTGGCGGTTACTGGCAATGACCGGAATATCGGTGTGAGCTTCATCGCCCGGCATCATCCAACGGTTTTTAAATTCTTTGGGCATGGCGTCCAAATCGGAATAAGAACTGCTGAATACCGGATCCAGACGGATAACATTGCCGAACGAGTAGGTTATAAAAACGTTTAATTTGAGATTTTTGTAAGTGAAAATATTTCCCAAACTTCCTGTAATTGTCGGGTCGGTCGGACCTTCGTATTTTAGGAAGTCAACCATGTCCCGTTCCTGGAAATTGATATCCGTAATCGTAATTTCACCTTTGTGATTCAGGAATGTCGGCAAACCGTCCTTATTCAATCCTTTGAACGGCATTGAAAACAGAGAACGTACCGGATAGTTTTTCCGTGCAAAACCATTACCGGATACCAGGTCGATAACTCTGGAGCGGGCATCCAGTTTCGTCACTGTGTTTTTATTTTTGGAAAAGATCAAATCGGTACTCCAGGTAAAATTGGGGAGTTTGATATTTTTTGTCGAGAGGGTAAATTCGAATCCACTCGATTTCATGGAAGCGACATTGGCGTATTTGATGGTTTCACCTCCGGCACCTTGTGTGTTGATTAAACCGATCAGGTCGTAGTTATTACGGGTGTAATAATCACTACTAAGGTTGATCCGGTTATCTAAAAAACCGAAGTCCAATCCAATATTCAATTCGTGTTTTTTTTCGTAAGTCAGTTCGCTGTTTTCCAAAGAACTGATTTCCAATCCCGGCTCTTTTACCGTAGAGGAAGGACGCCAGGGGGTGTAACTGGTATATATGGCTCTTGAATTGGATACGGAGGCCGGTCCCCGGTCGGCAGTCAAGCTGTAGGATGTTCTGAAAGTAAGGTGTGAAACCGCAGGTTTTAAACTTTCAAAAAATGATTCTTCATGTGCATTCCAGGCGAGAGCGATATTCCAGGTCGGGAGCCAGCGGGAACTTCTTGATTTACCCAGTTTGTTTGATCCTTCGTAGCGTAAGGTTCCGTTTAAGGTATAGATTCCTTTGTAGGAATACGTGGCTGTTCCGAAAAATGCGACATTGCGGGAAGTTGTGCTTGTATTTTGGTAATATTGTCCGTTCTCTTCGGCCAATTGTTTGAAAGCATAGTAGTTAAAGAACGGATTACCTCCCATATCGTATTGATATCCCATTCCCATAAACCAGGTGGCTTGACGTTCTACCGAATTGGTTTCCATACCGCCGAAAAAATTGGTAATATGCGTTTCGTTGAAAACTTTGTTAAAACTTAATGTTGCCCGAAAATCCGTCCCGAACATTTTGTAATTGGTACGTTTGTAGATACCGCCTTCCGGTAATATGCTTACAGGTAAGGAATAGGCAATGTCCGGATCGGTGTACAGGAAAGGGTTGGCGTCGCGAATTGTCGCATCGCTCATTTCACGGTAGGCTTGTGCTTGGTTGGACTGATCTTTGATGTGATGTTCCTGTGAGGAATTCTGGTATTTAACTGCTCCGACCATGCTGACTTCCAGGCCGGTTCGTATTTTCCATTTCAACTCTCCCTGGAATTTCAGATCTACCATGTTCAGATCGATGTAATTGTTTTCCAATTCATGTAATATGTTGAACGGAGCGTAGTTTCGGGTATAGTAAGTGTACCCTTTTGCATCTTTTACCGCCAGCGCTCTGGAGGTGTTCAAAGCATAACTGTACGGGTTTATATCGAAATCCCGTTTTACTTCTCCGCTGACAACGTCGACTTGCTGGCTAAGTGTTCCCGGAGCTTGTTGATCCCGGTAAGAGCCGTTTGTAAGCAGACTGAGGGTAAGATTCGGTAAAATGTCATAAGAAGCATTGGCATTGGCCGTATAACGGTTTACCGAACTGGCTTTTGACCATCCCGGATCGTGATATATACTCATTGAAGCGTAATATCTGGCTTTTTCAGTACCGGAGCTGATACTGATAGAATGATTTTGCGTCAGTGAATTCCGAAATAATTCATTGAACCAGTCCGTATTCCGCATTTCAGCTTCCTGCAAATATTTATTCCGGGCTTCCGGTGTATTTGCCAGTGCCCATGTCCCGGATACCGGATCATAAGTGTTCATCAGTTTGTACATTTTCCCGTACACGCCGCTTTCCGATGCCCGATAGGTTTTGGCAAAGCTTAGCCAGCCTTTCTGATACATTTCATTATAAACACTCATCTGGTCCTGGGAGTTCATGATGTTGAACGTAGAATAGTCAGGAACCAGCCGCATGGATAATTCTCCGGTGTAATTGATGTGGCTTACGCCCGCTTTGCCCCGTTTGGTCGTAATGACGACAACACCCGCCATGGCCCTGGCTCCGTAGATTGAAGTAGCAGAGCCGTCCTTTAAAATTTGAAAATTTTCAATGTCGTCGGCACTTAAACCGGCAATTGCAGAACTGATGAGTGTAACGGCATCTCCCGAGGATAGTTCGTCGGCTCCCAGTTCAACAACATCCTCCATGACAACACCGTCTACAACCCACAACGGTTTGCTGCTTCCATAGATAGAAGTAGCTCCCCGTACGCGGATTTTAGGTGCCGTACCGAATGTCCCTGAAACATTTTGTACGGATACACCGGCTGAACGGCCTTCGAGAGCCCGGCTTACATCAGGTAAACCCTGTACGATGACCTGATCGGCCGACAAACGGTCGGTGGCTCCCGTAAAGAGTCGCTTGTCCATTTGTGCCATTCCGGTTACAACCACTTCTTCCAGTGTTTCACTATCCGGTTTAAGTGTAACATCAATGACATTTTTGTCGGCAATACGAACTGTTTGGTCTTTCATTCCTACAAACGAGAATTTCAGAGTATTTCCGGCTCTGACTTTCAGGGTGTACTTCCCTTCGACGTCAGTTGCCGTTCCGGAGGTCGTGCCTATGATCATAATTGTCACGCCGGGGAGAGGTTCACCTTGCTCATCGGTTACTTTCCCGGTAATTGTTCGTTCGTCCGGATTGCTTTTCTGCTGTTGCTGATTGGCTTGACTGGGCCGGATAATGACATAGGTACTGGTGATTTCGGCTTGAAGATGAGTGCCTTTTAAAATGAGGTCATATAACTCCTTTACCGTGAAATTCGCTTTTTCAATCTGTACTTTGCGGTACATATCCAACTCGTTGTTACTGAAAAAGGTCAGTAAACCGGCTTGTTTTTCGACTTCCTCAAAAAGGGCTTTCAGGGTATGCTCCTGTTCTTTGAGGTGTACTACCTGAGCTGAGGTATGGGCAGAAACTTGCAAGGTCAGGCCCAAGGTCAGGAAAAATACAAACTGAGTCACACGCAGCATCTTTCCCGAAATTTTTCTGGAAAGTACTCTTGGCTTTCGGATTTTTTCCATACATTTGTTTTTGAAGTTAGTAATATTGTCTGTTGTTACGAACAGACATTTGGTTAGCTGGAATGAGGAGTGTTAGCGCACTCCTTATTTTTGTATTATCTCTATTTCATTGTTATTTATTTTGAATTGTATATTGGGGTTTGTTGCCTCTATCCGGCGTAAGAGTTCCTGTAAGTCTCCGTCTTTTCGGGCAGCGCCGGTAAACCGGTATTTTTTGCATTGCTCATTTTTAAAAATGAAACAGACATTATACCAGCGTTTGAGTTTTAGTGTAATATCTTCAATCGGAAGGTCTACAAAACGGAATAAATCGTTCCGCCAGGATGTGTATAACTCCGTATCGACTTCTTTGATTTCTACTTTTTCCGATGATTTTCGGGAAATCAGTTGTTGTCCCGGACGGAGTGGGTAATTTTTTTCACCGACTTTTACTTTTACGGCTCCGTTTACAAGTGTAATTTGTTCCGATTTTTCGTCGTGATAACTGCATACATTGAAAGCCGTACCCAAAACCCGTATGGAAGAAGAGCCTGTGTTGACGATGAAAGGCTTACCGTTTTTGGAAACTTCAAAATAAGCTTCTCCGCTTAACTCAACGGTCCGCTCCGGACCGTAAAAGTGATTGGGAAACGTAAGACGACTGTCGGAATTGACCCAAACTTTAGTACCGTCACACAAGATGATGCTGTATTCTCCGCCGACCGGAACGTAAATACGGTTCGGTTTTTCAGATGCTTTAACCGAATCTCCGGCATGTGTAATGGCTATGGTATTGGTAGAGTCTATTCCGACAATGAGACCCTCGGCACTCTGAATTTTTTGATTGACAGATTTATCCAAAACAATTTGTTCTCCGCTCGATAATTCCAATATTGCTTGGGTAGAATGCTCCGGCGAACATTCTGGAGTTTCGGCAGTGATAGCCGGTGTGATTTGTTCGTTCACTCCTGGATGTTGAAGTAAAATAATACCGATCACTAACGGAAATATAAGCCCCGCTGCAATTTCATAACGATGTAAAATGACTTTTCTTCTCCATCGGGCACGTGGAGCTGTACGGGAATTGATTGTAGCCCAGGCTTTGTTGGTATCTATATTTTTGAAACGAATAGCATCCGTCGTGTTTTTATAGGTATCTTTTAATCTTCCGATTTCTGTTTGATGTTCCGGATGTGTTTCCAACCACTTTTGCAGGCGGCGGGAATCGGACGAATTAAGCCGTCCTTTCAGGGAATCAATCAATAAGCAGATAATATAGGACGGAATTTTTACCATATTGTTTTTTCTCCTATGACAGGAAAAAAACAAAAACGGGTGACAAGATTTTTATATTTTTTATTTAAATTTAGCGATAAAGAGTAAAAACAGATAAGATTTTTTATTCAGATTGTTTTTAAGGGTAAGCATTGCACGGGAAAGAATCGTTTTTACTGTATTGACAGAAATATTCAATTCTCCGGCGATTTCTTTATATTTTTTATTATGAAAAACGATAGCAATAAAGATTTCCCGGGAACGCGGAGGGAGATTGTTAATTTCCTGATATATTTCCTCCATGCGGAGATTCCAAATGGCTTCTTCCGACATTTCCTCTTCTGTAATTTCTATCCGTTCAAATGAATTCTCAAGGCGATGATTTGCATTTTTTTCGAGATAGTTCAGGCAATGATTCCGTACGGCCTGATAAAGATAAGCTTTCAATTGAGAAGCAACCGAGATAAAACTGTTTTTTTCCCAGAATTTAATGAAGACTTCCTGTACCATGTCTTCGGCTTCGTCCTGTCTGTGTACATATTTCATGGCATACATAACCAAAGGCTTGTAAAATTTATGGAACAGTAACTGTAAGCCTTTTTTCTCTCCCCGCTTCAACAAATCTAATATTTCCGTCATGTTCTCCATATGACACGGTGTTAAGGCTTATAATTACTATAAATGTAAATTGTTTGTTTTTGATATTCCACAAAATTTCATAAATATGCACAAATACCGAAAGACAAATAAAATAAATTTATATTAAAAATCCTAACGGAAATTTCTTACTTTTCCACCATTAATCCATTTCTTTTTGTAATAGGTTTCGTCTAACGTATTGAGACGTACGCCACTATGGGTCGTGGAATGAATAAATATGTTGTTTTTTAAAAAGATGCCGACATGACTGACAGATTTGTGTGTTTTAGCCGTATTGAAAAATACCAGATCGCCGGGCCGGAGTTTGGCACGTCCGATTTTCCGGCAATTTTTTTTATACATTCCTGCTACAGTACGTTCTAATTTGATGTTGTAAGCATTACGGTAGATATTGCAGGTGAGCCCGGAACAATCTACCCCTGTTTTCGTATTTCCTCCGTATTTGTAGGGAACTCCCAGCCATTTTACAGCTTCACTATAGAGTTTCAGATCATCTTTCCGGGTGACCTTAAACCCTAGCTTTTGGGACAGTTGTGCGGTTGATACCCGGGAAGTTGTCATTTTGCGACTACTGCTACAGGATAGAGTCAAAAGTGAAAAGAAAATCAGCGTGTAAAACAGGATTGTTTTCATTGTTTTTTATTTGTCCGACAAATATACGTTCCTTTTGGCAAATTTTAAATTGAAAGACAGATGTTTTAGATGTACGATTTTGACTGATCATACAAAACTACTTTTTTTGAAAAATGAGATTTGTATGAAATAAATGAATAACCTATCCAAATGCATGGAATCGTAAATCAAAAATCGTAAATCAAGAATTTTAAACATTACTTTTGTTGTAAAATTTAGGTATGAATTATCTGGCTCATATATTGCTTTCGGGAAAAAACGGACAAATTCAAGTCGGTAATTTTATCGGAGATGCCGTAAAGGGCCGATCTTACGAAAATTATCCGGCCCATATCCGACAGGGAATTTTGTTGCACCGGTCGATTGATGATTTTGCGGATCACCATGCGGATGTTAAGCAAGCTGTGGCTTTGGCTAAGGTGAAATTCGGCAGATATGCGGGGGTAATGACCGATATGTTTTTCGATTACTTATTGGCACGTAATTTCCGGCAATATTCCGGAATTTCACTTCGCTACTTTACGTTTCGTTTCTATTTGTCGCTTGTGCGGAATTATTTTTATTTGCCGGTACGTATAAAACGATTCGTGTGGCATTTTATTCTGACGGACAGGCTGAATCGTTATGCTTCGTTACGGGGATTGAAGCAATCGCTTCGGATAATGGCAGAATATAAAAAGTTGCCGGTAGATCCGGAGGAAGCTATTGTTTTTTTGACGGAACATGAACGACAGTTAGAAAAATTGTTTGCTCATTTTTTTCCGGAAATATGTAAATTCTGCCGGGAACAATAAACTTTTTGTTACTTTTGATACTCATATTGGATTTAATCTTAACTACAAATGAATAAGACCGATTGGCAAAAAGAGTTGGCTGAATATGCCGATAATGAAGAAATTCTTCAGGTATATGAAGATTGGGGAAATTCCGGATATTTACAAGAGGTATTCCGGTTGTTGAACGAATTCAACCCGGATTGGAATAAAGAAAAAGAGTTGGGAAGCTGGGCTGCTGAATTTATATTGGATATGCTGGAAGAGGCGGAGGAAGAATTGGAGGATTCGACGCCGGAAAATCGGGAAGAGCTTTTCAGAGAAATGCTGGAAGAGCGTTATGAGGATTTCCGCAATGGGCATCAGTTTGCACGTATAAATAATGTCGCTATTCAGGCAACCGGAGATTCTCCGGAAAATATTCGTGAAAATGCAGCGGCTGAAGGAGAGAAAATCGGCTTTCCGGTTTTATGATTTCCGGTTTTAGAGCATGCTGGAAAGATTTGTTTTTAAATTGTCAGTAAAATCCGGCATTAAATCGGTCGATTGGGATTTTCCAAATCGGTTCAGTACGAAAAAAAGGAGCATAATGTAATATTTATATGCTTTATTATCAATGTATTATATGTTTTTGTTGTAAATTGAAATTACACAATGAGTCCGTCCCAGTGTGTAATTTTTATACGTTTACTCAAAAGTCGTAAATCCAAAAGCTTTTAGCTTTGCCTGTTTTTTACCTGCAATAGAAAATGCTTGGGGATTACTGTTTCGAATGTCATTTCTTTCCCGCTTTCCGGATGGATAAAATGGAGTTTAAAAGCATGTAAACATAATCGGTTCAACGGATTATAACGGGCTCCGTATTTTTTGTCTCCGGTAACGGGACATCCGGCTTCCTGCATGTGTACCCGGATCTGGTTTTTTCTGCCGGTTTCCAATTCCAATTCCAGGAGAGAAAATTGTTGGTTGCTTTTTAACACCCGGTAATGCGTAATGGCTAATTTACCCTCTTCGGCAGAAGCTTTATGTACAACTAAAGCCGTGTTTTCGGATATATAAGATTTTAGGGTACCTTCTTCCTGCTTCGGTTTACCTTCGACAACGGCGACGTATTTTCGTTCCGTGATCGCTTCGTTCCAATGCCGTTGTAATTTTTCCTGAACATTTTGGTTTTTGGCAAACATCATCAGGCCCGAAGTTTCGCGGTCCAGACGATGGAGTATAAAGATCCGGTGATATGGATTTTTTCTTTTTACATATTCACTGAGAATGTGGTAAGCCGTTTTTTCCCGGATCTTATCCGTAGCCATCGACAGCAGGCCGGCTGCTTTATTGACGACGATCAGGGAATCGTCTTCGTATACGATCTCTATTTTAGGGTGGCTGAACGGCAAATTTGCTTTATCGAATCCGACAGTGACTTTATCTCCTTTTTTCAAAGGCTTATCGAACTGGGTCGTCATACGGCCGTTGATACTGATTTGCCGGTGCGCAAGCAGGGATTTAACCGTCGTCCGGCTCAGGTGATTCAAAGATAGCAGTAAAAAATTCAATAAAGTATTTTCTTCCGTTACCTCTAAAGTTTGATTTTTGGGAGAGGAACGACGAGCTCCCTGACGACTTGTTTTCATAGTATGGATTTTGGGGGACAAAGATAACAAAAAATCCGGTGGAATATTCCACCGGATTTTTTATCATATAGTTGCCGTTAAGCTTCGATTTCGATTAATTTGGCACCGGCCTGAACGCTGGCTCCTTCTTTAACGAATATACGCTTTACGGTTCCGGCGTAGTCTGAAGCTATGTTGTTTTCCATCTTCATGGCTTCGAGGATAATTACAGATTGTCCTTTTGTTATTGCATCACCGGGTTTTACCTGTATTTTAAAGATATTCCCCGGCATCGGAGCTTCCACTACTTTTCCGGTGATCGGTTCTTCCTGTTTAACCGCAGTCGTTTCTTGTTTTACTTCTTCAGTTTTGTGTTGTGCCTGATAACGGGCTTCTTTTTGTTTGGTCAGGAAGTTTTTAGCAACTTGCGGGAACAATTCCAGCAACAATATTTCTTTTTCATTTTCAGCCAGTTTTACACCTCCGGCTTCCGCTAAAGTCGGGTTGGGCTGCATTTGGTATTTGGAGGTATCATAAGGGGTTTCTTCCCGGACACCGGCAATTTTCAAGCGGAATTCCGGATCAACGGGAACCGGTGTTTTTCCGTATTCGCCTTTAACCAATGCGACAAACTGGTTGGAGACATTGGAATACATCGGTTTCCCGGCTTTGATGTCCAATGCACAGTTTACAGCTTGAGCACCTACAATCTGACTGGTAGGAGTAACCAAAGGAGGCAAACCGGCAGATAAACGTACTGTCGGGATCAACTCCATCGCTTTTTCCAGAATATCCATGGAATTCAGTTGTTTCAACTGAGCGACCATGTTGGTATACATACCTCCGGGGATTTCAGCTTTCTTGACCAATTCGTTCGGTTTCGGGAAATTGAAATAAGCTTCAATAGCATGACACGCATCCAGTAAGGTTGTTTCGTCATTCGTTTGTGCAGCCTGGATGGCTTTATCAAACAGTTTATCGATTTCAGCCGGGAGTGTATCGGTCAGTGGATTGAACGGATTCGGGATTTGCTTAACAGCATCGAAAGCTTCCAATTCTTTACGGATACCCAACAGCTCTTTGTTGATCTGAGCAACGGCTTCCATGTTGATATCCAGTTCTACGCCGAGTTTCTTACAGAAAATATAGACTAATTCGATGGCCGGAGCTGCAGGACCGCCTGCAAAATTCCAGATATTGGTATCTACGATGTCTACACCTTTGATGATAGACATCAAAACGGCTCCTAAACCATAACCCGGCGTACAATGGGTATGAAAATCAATAGGAACTTTCAGATTTTGTTTGAATAAAGGTATTAATTCTGCTATGCGGGAAGGAGGCACCAAACCACTCATGTCTTTAATCGTGATCATATCAGCACCTAACGCTTCCATTTCCTTGGCTTTATTCAGAAAGTATTCATTGGTAAAAACCGGTTCCGGATTCTTTTTTCCTTTCAGCTTATCGAAAAAGCCGAGCTTCGGATATTTGGGGTCGATTGTATAGCAAACGGCACAATCGGCAATACCGCCGTATTGTTTAACGTATTTTACAGTTGACTTTACATTGTTTACGTCATTCAGAGCGTCAAAGATACGCATGATACCCAGCCCCGATTCAATAGCGTTTTTACAGAATCCGTCGATAATTTGATCGGTGTAAGGAGCGTATCCGAAAAGGTTACGACCCCGGGAAAGAGCGGTTAATTTAGAAACATCGCCGATTGCAGCTTTGATTTTCTCTAATCTGTCCCAGGGGTTTTCATTCAGGTAACGCATTACGGAATCGGGTACGGCACCACCCCATACTTCCATGGCATAGAAGCCCGCATTTTTGTAGTAAGGTAATACCCGGTCTACCTGTTGTTGATTCATACGGGTTGCGAAAGAAGATTGCTGCCCGTCACGTAACGTAAGATCTCTGATCAGTAGTTTCTTAGTCATAACAATAACTGTATTAATTCGTTAGATGTTTATTGTGTGGTTTGTCCTGCTGTGTTCATTGGGCGAGGGCAAAATAATTGTTTTTAGAACTCTACAAACTTATTAAATAAAATCCGAAATTGTATCAAATTCTAAGAAAATTATAGAAAAATTTCAGTATTTATTCTTGGAACGATAAGATAGATTATAAACTGTAAGTTTGTCGGCACTTTTTCTTTTTTTTCTTTCGTTTATAACGTTTGTTTATCTATGTTTGTATCCTTAAACCGGTCTGAGGTGTTAAAATGCCGGATATGTTGCTGTTCATCCTTTCCAGGCTTTTTGTCTCTTCCGACCTTTGATTTTAAATTATGGAAAAAATAGCAGTATTTCCCGGTTCTTTTGATCCTTTTACTGTCGGTCATGAAGAAATTGTAAACCGGGGGTTGAAGATTTTCGATAAAATTGTGATTGCTGTCGGAGTGAATGCTCTGAAAAAGGAATTTCTGGATGTCGATAGCCGGGTGCAATTAATACAGAAAGTTTTCTCTTATACGGATCGGGTTATTGTAGAACCTTATTCCGGCTTGACCGTTGATTTTTGTAAAGAGATGGGAGCGCCTATTATTATCAGAGGTTTGAGAACGGCGGCTGATTTTGAGTACGAACGGGCTGTAGGGCAGGCTAACCGGGCCATGGATTCGGAAATAGAGACGGTTTTTATTTTGACATCGACCGAACACACTTTTATCAGTTCCACGATTGTCCGCAATATATATATGAATGGAGGTAATATAGATCGTTTTTTGCCTTCCGGCTTGAAGACGGAGGATTTATGCAGGTTTGACAAAAAAAGTAAATGATTATGATGAGCAGAAAGCGGTTGCGGATCAGTTCGGCCATATTGGTACTGATCGCCCTGTTCTTTTTATGTATGCCTACCTATATGCGGGAGGCATTGATTCATTGGTATCCGGATATTTCCGATACCTATTTGTTTGCCTCCCATACGGTTGAAAAACCGGATACATGCTGGGAATGGCCGGTTGCTCCGGATTGTAACACCTATGTTTTGGACAGTGCCGATAATGCTTATCTTGACGAGTTGAAAACCGTGGCTTTTCTGGTTATACAAAATGACAGTATTTTGTATGAGGAATACCGGGAAGACTGGACTCCTCGAACCTTATCGAATATTTTTTCCGCGACGAAAAGTATTGTGGGGTTGTTGATCGGGGTCGCCTGCGATGAAGGGTATATCAAAAGTCTGGATGATCCGGTCGGTAAGTATCTGCCGGAATTTCAGCAAGGTGAAAAATCCAGGATTACGGTGCGTAATTTATTGACGATGAGTTCGGGTTTAAATTGGGACGAGGCTTATACGGCTCTTTTTTCCAAGACGACGCAGGCCTATTACGGGGACAATATACGGGAGTTGGTTATGGGACTCGAGCCGGAAACGGAACCGGGAAAGCAGTATTCATATAAGAGCGGGGATACCCAGCTTTTATCGTTTGTTTTGGAAGCGGCCACCGGCCGTACGATCAGTGATTATGCACAGGAGAAACTTTGGAAACCGATGCAGGCCTGCAACGATGCCTTGTGGAATTTGGATAAGAAGGGAGGAGATGAAAAATCTTATTGCTGCTTTAATACGACGGCCCGGGATGTGGCTCGTTTTGCCCGTTTGATGTTGCATAACGGGAATTGGAATGGGCGTCAATTGGTTTCTGAAGCTTATATGGCGGAAGCGATGGCTCCGGCTGCCTATCTGGAAAATGAGTTCGGGGACGGGGCGTTGGATTATTACGGCTTTCAGATATGGATTGTGCATTATAAAGGAATGCAATTCCCTGCATTTCGGGGATTAGGGGGACAGTATATTTTTGCTATCCCACAGAAAAATGCCATCGTTGTTCGTTTGGGACATAAGCGGAGCGATGAGTATAACCGGGAAAAGACAATCGATCTGGACCGTTATCTCGATATTGCTTTTAAAATCTTGAAATAAAAAATGTGATATAAAAAAACCGAAGGCTGAACCTTCGGTTTTTTATTTTTAATTTTGATGCTTACCAGGCAAACATCGGACGTGGATTCATCATGGCGTTCACTTCTTTCTTTACTTGTGCAATGACATTCTCATCATCGATGTTCGACAGGATCCGGTCGATCATATCTACAATTACAGTCATATCGGCTTCTTTCAGTCCGCGGGTTGTAATAGCAGGTGTGCCGACGCGTATACCGGATGTCTGGAACGGAGAACGGCTGTCAAACGGTACCATATTCTTGTTGATGGTAATATCGGCTTTTACCAATGTATTTTCAGCCTTTTTACCGGTTAATTCCGGGAATTTTGTACGTAAATCGATCAGCATGCAATGATTGTCAGTGCCGCCTGAAACAACTTTGTATCCTTTGTCAATGAAAGCCTGAGCCATAGCTTTGGCATTCTTTTGCATCTGTACAGCATATTCGGTATATGAATCAGAAAGAGCTTCTTCAAAGGCAACGGCTTTGGCAGCAATGACATGTTCCAGCGGACCGCCTTGTTGTCCCGGGAATACGGCAAAATTGAGTACTTGTGACATCATTTTGATTTCGCCTTTCGGTGTTGTTTGTCCCCATGGGTTCGGGAAATCTTTGGGCAGAAGAATCATACCTCCGCGCGGTCCCCGCAATGTTTTGTGAGTCGTGGTCGTTATGATGTGACAATATTCAAACGGGTTGTTCAACAAGCCTTTGGCGATTAAACCGGCCGGATGGGACATATCGCACATCAATAAAGCATTTACTTTGTCGGCGATTTCACGCATGCGTTTGTAATCCCAGTCTCTGGAATAGGCAGAAGCTCCGCAAACGATCATTTTGGGCTGATGTTCCAAGGCCAGTTTTTCCATTTCGTCATAATCAACCCTGCCGGTTTCCTCTTTTACATGATAAGGAACGGGTTTGTAGTTGATACCGGAAAGGTTAACGGGAGAACCGTGTGACAGGTGACCTCCGTGAGCTAAATCCAAACCCAAAAAAGTATCGCCCGGTTTCATACAGGCGAAGAAAACAGCTGCATTAGCCTGTGCGCCGGAATGCGGCTGAACGTTTGCATATTCGGCTCCGAATAATTTGCAAGCCCGGTCAATAGCCAACTGTTCTGTCTGGTCTACAATTTGACAACCGCCGTAATAACGGGCTCCGGGATAACCTTCTGCATATTTGTTGGTCAGGCAGGACCCCATAGCCTGCATTACTTCTTCACTGACAAAATTTTCTGAAGCAATCAGCTCAATACCTTCTTTTTGGCGATGGCATTCTTTTTCAATCAGATCAAATATTACTGTATCTCTTTTCATAACTGCTATTAAATTTGTAGAAATTTTTCTCAAATGTAGAGGTTTCATTCGGACTTAACAAATTTTCCGGAGGAATTCTGAAAACGTTTGAATCTCAGGTTCCGGATTCGGATATTCCGGTATTCATTTACGATCGGATCCGCAGATTTTACAGATACTACAGATTCATTTTTAATTAACGACCGGAGTCATTTGTCAATGTTGATTTGGGGTGTAAACGATCACTGAAACTTTTGATCTATGGGAAATCTGACGATCTGAAAATCCGCAAAAATTGTGGTTTTGATTTAAAATCTACAGACTGTATTTCGAATTACCTGAAAGAGAAAATTATGAGGTTTTTAGTTTCCCTTATACATCTTTCCTTTTTTTCTTTATTTTTGTAGTAATAAAAATAAGAAATTATGGAAAATCCTTTTGAAACAAATCAATTGAAGCGGCCTACATTTTTGACCGTATTGTGTATTTTAACCTTTATCGGTAGCGGTTGGGGCGTACTATCCCAATTATTTAGTCTTTTGTTTACAAATCTGGTGGATGTGAGTGCTCAGACCGAGCAGCTCAATACTATGATGGATAATATGGAATCCGGAGCCGGAACTTCTTTTCTTTCCGGTATCTTGAGTTCATCGCAGGAGGTTATGCAGGCGACGATGATGCATGCAAAGTCCATAGCTGTAATTAGTCTGGTACTTTCTTTATTGAGTTTATGCGGAGCTATTCTGATGTTTTCCCTTCGTCGTATCGGATTTTATATTTATACTGTCGCTCAATTGCTGCTGCTTTTCGTTGTACCCTATTTTGCCGGCTTTTCGATGATTGTCGTTATGGGAATGCTATTCTCGGCCTTATTTACCGTCGTTTTTATCATTTTGTATGCGCTGAATCTGAAAGCTATGCGTTAGATTTTTGCAAGAATTTTAGAAAAAGAGATCAGTAATGATCTCTTTTTTTTGTATACATTTAGTTGTTTTAATAGAAATTAATGATTATATTGCAAATACAATTGTTGTGTATTTATTTATAATTCATATAATATAATTAATGGAAAACTGGAATCAATATATCGAATCCTTGGTTTATCATCGCTTAGAGGTGCGTATTATGGCAAAGAACGATGGCTTTTGGAATGCATGGCCGGGAGCTGTGATACGGAATAATTTATTATATGCCTGTGCAAACGTTTGCGTAAGGAAGGATATTTCTTTGCTGGATGTCCTTGAACGTTTTCCGCTGAAAGAAACTCATCCTTTATATAAAAATTTGACTGGAGGTTTCCCTAAAGGGCTTGTGCTCAAGTTAGGACCGGAATTAATGCATGCCTATGAACCCCGACGATTTATCCGCCGGGGAGAGATATTGTCTTTTTCTTTGTTATTGATAGGAAACCATGCCGTTTATTATAAATATTACGTTGAAGCATTACGGCAAATGTGTGCCAGAGGAATAGGGCATCCGATGGAGCCTTTTAACTTGGTGGATATTTGTGAACGGCATCCGGTTTTGGGGATCCGGCGGATTGCTTCCGAAACTACAAAGAAAGTGGAAAAGTTACAAATGCCGGTTACATTTGAGGATTTTGCCCGGTTCAAGTGTTTTCCGGGTCTGACAATTTCTTTTCAGACACCCGTTTTGCTGCATGAAAACCGACTCGGTAAAGTAAGAAGTTCGGGTTATCAGGAAAAGTTGAACGGTTTTCCCAGCTATTATCAGTTTGTGCGTTCTGTGGCCTTTCGTAGTTTGAAATTAGCCGTGTTGTATGTATATCCGGAAAATGCTGCCTATTGCCGGGAGGCATACGAATGTATCGACCATTACTTGGAGCGGGCGTGTATTCCTTTGTTACAAAGGGCAGCACTGGAAAGAATCTCATTAGCAGGAACCCCAAAAGAAGGGGAGAAAAAATCGATACTTTTTCACGGTTATATCGGGGAGATAGACTATTCCGACCGTACTTCTGACTACCGGCAATTGATGTTATATATGCAGGAACTCGGGGTCGGTAACGACACCATATACGGCCTCGGCCAATATCGGATAAATAGTTGGAAAAATTATCGCAATGAACAAATATAAATGTCGAATATATGAAAATAAAGATTTTTTTATTAGGAGGATATGATTTGGAGATGATGGAGATAGCTGTTTTGTTAGAACAGCAAGGAATCTGTTTTTTTGATCGGCATTTGAATTGGGAGAAAGCTGTTTTATCTGCATATAGAGAAGAGTTGGAAAAATATGGGAATCAGCCTGAGACAACTATTTTTGGGGTAGAGTTACAGGATGATGGGATAGCTTCCCGATATACCAATTATGTTCGGATTGATCACCACGGTGATTATAGTGGGCGTCCTTCTTCTTTGGAGCAGGTAGCTGCTTTGCTGGAATATCCTTTGACCCGGTGGCAGTTTTTGGTAGCAGCTAATGATTCGGAGTATATTCCGGGTATGCTGAAGAGGGGGGCTGTTCGGGAAGAAATTGATAGAATACGTCGGGAAGATCGGGCGGCTCAGGGGGTAACCCCAAATGAAGAACAATTGGCCGAGAGAGCGATTGCCGAAAATCTCGAAGAATATGCTAATTTGAAAATCGTTCGTGCTTTTTCGGATCGCTTTTCCCCTATTTGTGATCGTCTCTGGCCATATGAAAGTTTATTGGTTTATACTGATGAAACCTTGTGCTATTATGGAAAAAGGACCGATAAATTAATTGATATTTACATTAAAGATAAAATTCAGCCGCCTCCTCTGTATTATGGGGGAGGACCTTCCGGTTATATAGGAACAAAGGGGAAGTGGGATGTGGAACGTATCCTGAGGTTGAAACGTCAGATTATAAAGTATATTACTGTGAATAGTTATCATATTTTTTATTTTCCATTTAAATGGGACGTTCTAGGTCGCGAATATGCGACTTTTTCAGAAGAAGTGAATCTCGGGCAGATACAACCGCAGTCATATAGTGAATGGGAAGCGAATTCAGAGCCGGATGAACAGGAAAAGCAGGAGTTATATAATGAAAAAAATTATTATTTTGAATTTGTGCATCCTGTTCTGTACGATAGTACCAATGAAAATACTCTATTGAAACATTATGAACGAAAAGAACCGAAGTATAAAAAAGTTTTTTATCATATTGATATCACTAAGGATAAAGGTGAAGTAAAATCTCGTAGATTCCATTATCGGTTGCGGGTAGATTCCATTAATCTGAATTTTTATTCTACCGGAGTAGGGATGCTGACTTTTTATTTGGAAAATACAGATTATAAAGAACCTCAGGCTATTTTGGATATAAACCAGTATGGTCGCCGGATATTTCCGCCTTTTTATGCGGATATTGAGGGGAGAGGTGAAATTGCAGAATCTATCCGGATTGAGGGGTTGGAAGGAGAAAAATTCAGGTATCAGGAAGATTTTAAAGGCTATCGGACGGATTCAACTTGGTGTCCGGGGGCGTTTATTTGTAATTTGATTTCTGATCTGATGCAGAATTTGGAAATCACACCGGTGATTGACGACAGAATGTTTGTCAATTGTTGGTATGGAAATGATGATGTAGCTAAAGAATTCCGGATACCTGGGGATCTATTGGAGGAAATAAGAGAAAAAAATAAAGAAGAACAGCAAAAAAAACATTTTGAAAAATTTCTGGAAAAAGACTTTTGGTATAAATATGTGTTTGTCGATGCTGATTTCCCTTGTTGTAGTAACGGAGAAATGAAAGCAGAACTTTTAAAGATGGCTACTTATACGCGTTGGCAAGGAACGGGAAGTCTTTATGGGGTTTCACGTTATTCGATGGTGTTACTTACAGATGAAAATTTATTCGCAAAAGATGTATTACAGGTTTACATGCGAACCGTTTATTCTCGGATGATAGAATTGGTTTTGGTACAAAGAGCTTCCATGCTGCGTTTTTCAGGTGAGGTGACGGTTTTAAGTCAGTTGACGAAAGAGAATTACAGGGATAATGCGATAAAAATAGCTTCCTTGTATAAAGAATATATCCGGTTTGTGAATCAGATTTTTTTCCGGTCGGTTACTTCTCAGGAGCAAGGTATCGAGTTGTATCAGATTTTAGGAAAACAATTTCAGATAGAAGAACAGATAGAAGATTTGGAGTCTGAAATCGGTGAATTGCATCAGTATATCTCTTTATTAATCGACTCCAACCGGAACGAACAGGGGGCTCATTTAAATGTATTGGCTGCGTTGTTTTTGCCTGCTACGATTATTACCGGATTTTTTGGGATGAATTCTATTTTTCAGAGTGAATTTGAGGGACGGTCGCTGGCTATTCAGGTTCCCATACTTTTGATGGTGACAATAGGTATTTATTTGTGGTTAAAGTATAGAAAAACGAAGTTATGAAAAAAGAATCGTTGTTGGCAGGTGTTTTTGGAATATTCCTGCTGGTGTTAATTATTTTGTTTGCATGTTTTTACCGTCTTTGTTATTTAAAGCTATTAATTGTAATAACTGCGATGACTTTAGCATTTATTGCCTATTTGATCGTAATGACTATTATGGTGAAATGTACAACTCGTTTAAAAGAGAAGGAACTGGAAGATGAATACAGTGATAATGAATTTCAACGAAAGCAAAAAATGAAATTACTGGACAGAGGAATGTATAGGTTGGAAGAGTTAGAGAAAAAGTTGATAAATATGGAAGATCGTCTTGTTGCTGGAGAAGTCGAACCTATAAAAGAGGAATTGCAAAAATTGAATCAAAGTATTCAGGAATTGAAAAGTTATTTCAAACAATAATTATATGTATAGACTGGAAGTAAAACTAAAACAGCATACGCCCTTGATCCACTTTCAGTGGCAGCAAGCAGGGGCTACTTTGCGGGCTTCGGAGGTAAAACCACGGCTTGATCGATTTATCTTGACGAAGTTAGGAAAGACATGTACACAGGAGGAAAATAATTCTGGTAAATATGATCTATACGATGCAGAATGGATCACTCAATTATGCCGGTGGACTGAAGAAGCGAAAAATTGGAATAGTCAACTTCCCCGCTTGCAGAGAAAAGAATGGGATCAGTTGGATGAATATGGACGGGGATGTTTAATAGCTGCCATGAAAAATTGGTTTATAGGGGAAGGAGCTCATCCTGCTTTAGATTATAAGATGAATATTATCCCGGAAAGTTATATAGTAGAGGGAAGTACAATCCGATTGGCAGGAAAAGATCAGCACTTTGACAATCAATGTTTGGAATTAGAATTGAAAGGGAAAAATGCTGAATATAACTACAGTAATGAATCACGGATGTATTATATTACTGCTCAATTGTATAATAATGCTGAAGATGAAAAAAATGATAAACGGTATGATGAAATAATTAGTAAGGGTATACGTTGTTTAGACGGAACTCCTTTTTTTGCCCAGGAAGAGCAGAAAGTAAAATTAATCACAGGTTCTGGAGCAAATTTTAAATTTCAGAGTGGAGTTTGGGAGAAGCTGGAAAAGAAAGGAATTTTATATCCAGGGTGGATAAATTTGACGTGTAGAAGTTTTTATCAGGATATAAATCATTTGCTAGAAGTTTATATCCGGGAATTTTTTGCGTGTACAAATTTTGGAACACGGCAGAGTAAAGGATTTGGAGGATTTATGGTGTTGGCTAAAGCAGATGAAAGTGGTGTGTACAATACATGGACATTAACAGACTTAGAGAAAGTATGGAAAGCCAATTTTGCTTTTGCCTATAGTAAAGAAGTGAAAAATACACAACGTACTTTCTTCCAAACCATCCAGAAAGATTACAGATTGTTGAAGTCTGGGAGAGCTAAATTAGGAGGAGAAACGTATGCCAAGGCTAAGATGTTCCGTTATGGACTTCGTATGAAAGAAAAATATCGTTGGGAGAAAAGGTTTATTAAAAGAGCTGTACATAACGTTGTCCCTTTAAAGGCAGATCATGCACCTTGGTATGATGATAGCAAAGCTGTGTGGGAGGATGTTCCAGAACCGAACTATATTTATTTAAGAGCTGTTTTGGGACTTGCAGAACAGTATGAATTTCTAGTTAATAGTGAGGATAAAAAGGAAAAATTGATTATTGAAATAGACAGTTGTAATAAAAGTATTCAGCGTATAGCTTCTCCTTTATTATTTAAAGTGATTGGACAAACGATTTATTTACTTGGAAATGACATTCCTGATGAAATAAAAGGAAAAGGTTTTTGTTTTTCTTATTATTTAAAAAGTAGAGGAAAAAAAAGTGCAAGAAAGGTTAGGATCTTTCAGAATAAAAAAGCCATAGAAGAGTTAGTTATTCCGAAAGATTTTTCTTTACCTGAATTTATTGAATACGCTTTAAATGATGCCTTATGTACTCGTAAGTATAATTATTCGAATGCTAGACAAGCAGGGAGATCGGATGTTAGCAAAGAAAAAATACAATATGAGAATGATGATGCTCCATTAGGATATACAAAAATATTTAATAAAAAGTAGGATGAGAAAATATATTTGCATGACTATCGGGCCGATAGTGAATACTTTAATAAAAGCGAGAAAAACACGTGAAACATGGATGAGTAGTTTCCTTTTTTCGACTCTGATGAAAATTTTAGTTTCTAAAGTAGGAAACAGAGAACAAATTATCATTCCATATTCAGAAGACAATTTTGAATTACAAGGAGTTGGACTGTATCCGGACCATCTTGTATATTACTGTAAGGATAATTCTGTCCCGGATCTGGATGCTTTGATAGAGGAAGCCCGGGAAGAATTATTGAAAGAGATTATCGGAATAGATGAAAAAGGGAACATTTTATCTAAAATCGGAGATTATCCGGTAGAGGTTCTTCGAAAATTTTTGAAAGATTATTTGCTGATTTATTATTTTGTTCTCGATGTTTCAGTTCTACCAGAAGAAGACAAGAAAGAAAAAAATTTTCTGACATTATTAGATCAAGTATTTAATACCATTGAATTGCAAGGGAAAGTAACTCCCTATGGGACTTTTAAACTAACTGATCTATTCCGGATGATTCCAAAGATGGCGTTGTATGAAAAAGCTTTTGTTGAAAATCAAATGAAGCGGATGCCTTCTTTAGTTGAAATTGCCACTAAAGGCCTATATGGATTAGATCGGGTAAAATATGAGAAGTTGGTTTGGAATAAAATAATAATGACAGATGAAGCTGAAGATACTGATTTCTTGGAAGGAATAAAAGCAGCATTTCCTGAGAACTTTAAAAATCACCATAAGTATGTGGCTGTAATTCAATCGGATGGTGATAAAATGGGGAAGTTTAACCAAAGATATATAGATTATTATCTTCAGACTCATCCAGATTCTTCAGAGAATGCCATACAAGAGGTGTCGAATGCTTTATTCAAATGGGCAAAAGGAGCGGCTAAAAGAATCAAAACTTATGGGGGAATCCCTGTATATGCGGGAGGAGACGACCTATTTTTCTTTGCTCCATTAAGAGATGAAGAAGAAAATAATACTTTGTTTCATTTGTTGGAAGAATTGAATGTTGATTTTACTGCTTGTATGAGTGAATTGCTTGGGGAGCAAAAAGAGGGAGGCATATTGCCAACTTTGTCCTTTGGGGTATCTATTACTTATTATAAGTATCCATTAGGAGAGGCACATCAGGCAGCTTTTGATTTGATGTATGAAATGAAAGCTAATGGTGGGAATGGAATCCGTTGTAAAATTTTACGTCATAGTGGATCTGATTTTGATTTTTGTATGCATTTCGGTTCAACTCTATGGGAGAAGTTTGAAGAGTTGTTGACTTATGAGAATTTAGATGAGAATGTTCTATGGGGAGTAACGCGTTGCTTAAGAGGACATCAGGCTGTGTTTAAAGCAATGATTGGAAATATTGAAAAACAAAAATTATTGGACAACATTACTATACAGAATAAAAAAGATAGAATACAACAGTTTTTTATTCATAATGTCGAAGGGTACCAGGAGGATGCAAAAGATTCTTTTTTGGGTAAGGTTGAAAAGTTAGTAGAAGAAATATATACTATTATATTATCAGAAAAAACCGATCCGATGTTGTTGATATATGATGTATTGCGGATAGTTAAATTTATTAATGGTTTAGAAGAAGTAAAATAACGAATTATGGGATTTACTTATAAAATATGTATAAAACCGGTTGGTACTTATTTTTTGGGAGGAGAAAAGACATTTGTAGATGATGATGAGCGTGCCAACTATAGGGTAGAGTCACGTCCAATACCTCAGCAAACAACTATCTTAGGAATGTTGAGATATGCTTTACGAAGTGGATTATTATCATTGAAAAATTCTGATGATAAATTAGAGTTAACTCAATTGATTGGAGCTTATGGTTTTGATGGGACGGATCGTCCGATCGGAATTATTGAGCGTCTTTCTCCACTGTTTCTTTGGCATGAAAAATATGGGCTAATGGAAGAGGCTGGATTATATTTCCAACTAGAGGATAAAGAAAAATGGACTCAGATTCAATATAGACCCTGGAAAGCAGAACGTGTTATTTCGGGTGTAGTAAACCGACAAGCTTTAGCACCCCGTTTGTTAGCTTTTGATTATAAACATGAGCGTCCAAAAGCATGGCGTTATAAAATGAATGAAAGAGAGAATATTTTAACTTATGATGAAATTTTTTTTAGCAAGGAACAGGTCGGAAACTTGAAGAATAGAGAGGATATTGATGATGATAAAGGATTCTTTAAACAGATACGTTATAGTATGGCTAAGGAATTTTCTTTTTGCATGTATATACAAACCGAAAAGGAATTGAAAGAAAATGTTTCTTTTCTGGCCTTTATGGGAGGAGATCAGAGTGAGTTTAGAGTGAAAATTTTTAAAGAAGATTTTAGTTTTGAGGTAAAATTAGAAGAATATCCAGAATCAGAGGGTAGAGTTGTATTATTGTCAGATTGTTTTATACCAGAAGAATTACTGCGGTATTGTGAGTTTGCCTTGATCGATACATTGAATTTTCGTTATATCCGAACCTTGACAAAAATGACTGATTTTAGTGATATGGACAGGACAAAATATATGGCCTTTGATACAGATGAGAAGCGGACTGCCGTAAGCCAACTGCCCCGTAAAAGTGAAGATATAAAACTGGTGACAAGGGGAGCTGTATTTTATTGTCATAATGTAAACAAATTTGTAGAAGGTATAATTAATCATCCTTTTCATCGGATTGGGTATAATTATTGTCGGATAGAATTATAAAAATAAAGAGATATGAAAAATCAAGTAAATGCCTATTTAATTTGTTGTCAAACAAATTTACACGTTGGAAATGGAAAAAGTGATCAAGGGATTATTGACAATTTAGTTCAGCGTGATCATATTGATGAAACTCCGATAATTAATGCCTCTAGCTTAAAGGGGGCTTTAAGAGAATATGCCAGAATACAATGGGGAGAAGATAAAGATAAGTTTAATAAAATAGAATTAATTTTTGGAAGTGAGAATCCGGCCGGACAGAAAAAGAGTGAGGAAAATCAATCCCCTGGAAAACGGAAAGTGGTAAAGGGAGAGACAATATTTCATGATGCTATGTTATTGGCTTTGCCGATGAGGAGTAATATACGTCCTTATTTTCTGGCAACATGTCCTATGATCCTGAATAAAATTTGTGATATGGCAAAGATCATGTTTGAAAATAGTGAACAGATAGAATTTTTTCAAAATCTAACAAAGATGACGAAAAAATTGAAGGAAAGCAATGTGAATTTGCCTTGTACTTCAGATGGAAATAACATCAGAGGTCAATATTTTATAGAATATGCAGATCGATTCTCTTCTAATAATAAAGTGACCGATATAATGAAAAAGCTTTTCCCTTCTGAAGATTGGGTTATCTTTTCAGATCAGGAATTTAAAGATTTGGTAAGTGATTATAATTTACCGGTTGTTGCCAGAAATTATTTGAATAATGGTGAAAGTAAGAATCTTTTCTATGAACAGATAGTGCCTCGCCAAAGTCGGTTTATCTTTTTTGTAAGTAGTTATGCCAATGATCTATCGAAAGAATCGGATGCTAATAACTTTTTTGATGAATTGATAAAGATGGGTAAATGTGTACAAATTGGCGCTAACGGTTCGATTGGTTATGGTTATTGTGTTGTTAAAAATGTAAAAGAAGTATAGAAAGGGGGATTTCATGATTAATAAGAAGAGAATGGAAAAAATGTTGGTTGCTGCAGATAAAGCGTTACAATCAACAGGTATATTAAAAAAGAATAATGAAGGAGTATGGTTAGTTGATAAATCGGAATATGAAGCTTATTTAGCTGGTTTTGGAGCGATTGTCATTAACTTAGGATTGAAGTCTGCTATTATTTATTATCATAATTCCAGAAAAATTATATTAACTGCTATTGGAGAAGTATTATCAGAGTTTCCGGAAAGAAATTTGGGAAAAAATGCTGAAGAATTGAAAGAAATGGTGGTTCGAGAAGATCTTCGTTTAAATGATCATATACAATGGATTGTAGATGCTTCGGTTGCTTTGAAAATGATGATCCGTACTTATGGTATTAAAAAAGATAAATAATATGAATGGTAATTTAGGTTTAAAATATAACCGTTTGTATTGGGAAAAAGGATTTAATATAGATGAGGGTGAATTTTCTCAATATGAGGATGTGGAGAATTGTTTCTATTCTTCAACAGAACATTATTTTGAATTAGAGACGGTTTATCCTGGGTTGTTAACAGGGATTGGTTGGATACATGAGAGAGGTGAAAAAGAAGATACTGGTTTGAAATTAGGATTTTATTTCGACTATACGACTGGTATGCCCGCAATTCCGGGTTCCTCTATTAAAGGATGTATACGGAGTGTTTTTCCTCAGTATGACCAGGAGGATAATGAGGATTCCGTAAAAACAAAGCAGTTGAGAGAGGA
>ULJF01026081.1_pt1 | contig 43166 bp, 48 predicted proteins | sample 1950821 | NCBI WGS metagenome assembly ULJF01 (sample SAMEA4835466, study PRJEB28245) | human gut metagenome | biome: gut microbiome; material: fecal sample | place: Denmark | collected 2008 | reverse complement strand
GCAAAAGCCTGCCACTACTGGCGGTCTTTTTTGTTTTTGAAAAGTATTATTGCTACTTTTGACGCAGGTATTATGGATGAAAACGTTCTCAATAAACTGAAGATACTGGCAGAGTCGGCAAAGTATGACGTCTCTTGCTCCTCCAGTGGTACGGTGCGCTCCGGCAAGGCAGGCATGCTGGGGAACACTGTGGGTGGCTGGGGCATCTGCCATAGTTTTGCCGAGGACGGCCGTTGTATCTCCCTGCTCAAAGTGATGCTTACCAATTATTGCATCTACGACTGCGCCTACTGCATCAACCGCCGCAGCAACGACCTGCCGCGTGCCACGCTGTCGGTGGCCGAGCTTGTAGACCTCACCATGGAGTTCTATCGCCGCAACTATATCGAAGGGCTTTTCCTGAGCAGTGGGGTGGTGCGTAATCCCGATTACACGATGGAACGCCTGGTGCGCGTTGCCAAGGACCTCCGCACTATCCATCGTTTCAACGGATATATCCATCTGAAGAGCATTCCCGGTGCCAGCCGCGAACTGGTGAATGAGGCAGGACTTTATGCCGACCGTCTCAGCGTCAATGTCGAGATACCGAAGGAGGAGAACCTGAAACTGCTTGCCCCGGAGAAAGACCATAAGAGTGTATATGCGCCTATGCGCTACATCCAGCAGGGAGTCCTTGAAAGTTCGGAAGAACGCAAGAAACACCGCCACGCTCCTCGTTTCGCTCCTGCAGGACAAAGCACACAGATGATAGTAGGCGCTACCGCCGAGACGGACAAGGATATTCTGTATCTTTCGTCGGCCCTCTATAAGGGACCTACGATGCGGCGTGTCTACTATTCGGGCTATATTTCCGTCAATACCTACGATAAGCGCCTGCCGGCATTGAAACAGCCCCCTTTGGTGCGCGAAAACCGCCTTTACCAAGCCGACTGGCTGATGCGCTTCTATCAGTTCAAGGTGGAGGAAATAGTGGATGATGCCTACCCAGACCTTGATTTGGAGGTTGACCCCAAGCTGTCCTGGGCTTTGCGCCATCCCGAGCAGTTTCCAATCGATGTGAACAAGGTGGATTATGAGATGTTGCTCCGCGTGCCGGGCATCGGCGTGAAGTCGGCACGGCTGATAGTGGCTTCCCGACGTTTCTCCAAGATAGGTTTCTACCAGTTGAAGAAGATAGGGGTGGTGATGAAGAAGGCACAGTATTTCATTACCTGCTGCGAGTTGCCGATGCGCACGGTCAATGAGCTGACTCCGCAAGGGGTACGCAGTCTGCTGTTGCCCAAACCGAACAAGAAAAAAGTGGATGAGAGGCAGTTGATGCTTGATTTTGGCGAATGAATATCTTTTTATACGATAAGACTTTTGAGGGATTGCTGACTTCTGTTTTTGAAGCCTATTCCCGCCGCATTTTCCCCGATGCACTGTTGTTGGAGGGAGAGCCTCTACCATTGTTCTACGATGAAATATTTACAGTGATAACCGATGAGGAGAAGTCCGGTCGCGTCTGGCGCGGATTGCAGAAGAAGCTGTCGTCTGCGGCACTTGCCTGCCTCGCCCAATGCTGGCTGGCAGAGGAACCGGAAACTCCCATGCTGCTGTTCCGCTATATCCGCAAGGCGATAGATGCTCCTCGCTCCATTGAAACGAACTTTGCCGACCCTGATGTGCTAGAGTTCTCCCGTATGTGGAAGCGGGTGGATTGGGAGCGTATACGCCTGCTTCAGTTTGTCCGCTTCCAGAAGGCTGCGGACGGTACTTTCTTTGCTGCCATCGAGCCCGAAAAGAATGCCCTTCCTTTGGTGACGGGGCATTTCAAGGACCGTTTTGCCGACCAGCGTTGGTTGATTTATGACATCAGGCGAGCCTATGGGTACTATTACGACTTGAAGGAGGTGCGCCAGGTGACTTTTGGTGAGGACAGTCGCGAAGGACATCTTGTCACCGGCATGCTCGACGAAAGTCTGATGGACGGAGACGAACAGCTTTTCCAGTCTCTCTGGAAAACCTATTTCAAGGCAATCTGCATCAAGGAACGCCTCAATCCCCGGAAGCACAAGCAGGACATGCCCGTGCGCTATTGGAAATATCTGACGGAAAAACAGCAGTGATTCCCTTTATTCGATTTTCTCCACTGTCACTTCGGGAAATTCCTGCATCAGTTGCAGCAAATATCCCTCATCATAGCTTTTCTTGGATTTGATGACCATGGTCACTTGATAGTTGGTGTACTCTCCCTGCACTTGCCGGTCCAGGTTGTAGGACACCACCAGATAGTCTTTGGAGTTGAATCGCCGGGACACTTGCGGCAGTATCTCTTTGCTGGAAGTGGAAAAGGTTATCACGGAACTTTTCATGCCAATGCTTTTGAAAATAAGGCTCAACAGTTCGAGCCCTGCCAGAGTCAGCAGGGTGGCGGCAATGCTGATGGTGTACATTCCTGCACCTACTGCCAATCCGATGCCTGCAGTAGCCCATATTCCTGCGGCTGTTGTCAGTCCCCTGACTATCTGTTTCTGGAAAATGATGGTACCCGCACCGATGAATCCGATACCGCTGACTACTTGTGCGGCAACACGGCTGGGGTCCAGCGTCACACTACTTTCCTTGATGATTTCCTGAAAACCATATTGGGATACAATCATGATGAGCGCGCTTCCCAATGATACCAGGAAATGGGTGCGGTAGCCTGCTTCTTTGGCACGGTATTCCCGGTCCAGTCCGATAATGGCACCCAATATTCCGGCTACCAGCAACCTGAGCACAAAATCAAAGTTTAACATCATCATCGTATCCTCTCTTTCTTTTTTATTAATTGATGACCCAATTCTTATTGTGGGGCACTGTTTTCTTGGGGTTGTAATGCATTCCGGCTTGTGTCGGTATTTTTAGTATGTATGTACGTCCGCTTTTATTCATCAGCGAGGTATCCCGCAGCCACGGATTGGCATCTTTCAGTTGGGCATAGGTGATGCCTTTATCTTTGGCAAACTGTGCCAGGTTGCCGATGCCCGTTGTGACGGTCACTTCCGTGTAGGGGATGGGCGGATAAAGATGTTCCCGTTTCAACAGAAAGCCGTACTGCTGTGGATTGCTGATGACTGCTTTGGCTGCCAGCAGGCGGAACATGTAGCGCGAAGTCTCTTCTACCAGCCATAAGTCGACAGCCTGGTCCACCATTTGCTTCTGCAGCTGTGTGGAGATGCGTCCTTGCCCGGCATTGTAGGCGGCGGCTACGCACAGCCAGTTCCCGTATTTCTGATAAGCATCTTTCAGGTACTTGCAGGCTGCTTTGGTCTCTTTCTCGATATGGTATCGTTCGTCGATGTTGCTGTTCACCTCCAGTCCGAATTCGCGTCCGGTGGCAGGCATGAACTGCCATAGGCCGGCGGCACCCGCAGGCGATTTGGCAAGCGGGTTCAGGTTGCTTTCTATCACAGCGAGGTACTTGAAGTCATCGGGAAGGCCGTTGGCTTTTAGTATAGGCTCTATGACGGGGAAGTAGCGGTTGGCACGCTTCACCATGAGCATGGTGGTGGAGTGCATGTAGGTGAAGGACATCAGTTCGCGGTCCATACGTTCGCGGTGGTCGTAGCGAAGCAGGTCAATAGCTTGTCCGGCAAAAGTGATCTTGTCCGGTACGCTGGGGGAGGTCACGCAGTAGGGAACTTCGGATTTCACGGAATCGCGTTCGGGATTCAGCGTACTGCTGCCTGCGAGGAAGGGGAGGCTGGAACCTGCGCACAGTGCAATGGCAGCGGTAAGCACGATATATTTTGAATTTTTCTTCATGTCTGTATGTCTATTTCTGTTTGGAGACGTGAAGATACGAAATCAATTCGTTATAGGCAACCTTTCCCATAGCCATCGTGGAATCATACGCCAAAAAAATACCAGTACCCGGTAGCGTCCGTCAATGACAACTACCCGTCTCTTTTCTCTTAAAGCCTTGATTATGTGCTGTGCTACACGGTCTGCTTTCATCAGCATCGGGTATTTCCCGCTTTTCAATAAATCGGTGGCAACAAATCCCGGACGGATGTCGGTGAAGTGTATATCAAGATGCTGCATCCGGGCAAGTTGTGCCAGCGCTTCGATATAGGTATTCTGGAAGCGTTTGGTGGCAGAGTAGGCCGGTGCAACGCCCAGTCCTTTAGTGCCTGCAATGGAACTGATGACAGCAATATGTCCGGAGCCTTTTTCCTTGAAATAGTTGAAGGCGGCAGTCACCATGCGGGTAAATCCCTCTACATTGGTACGTGCCGTGTTCAGTTCGATGTCCGGTTGTAAGTCCCGGTTTTGATGTCCCACGCCGGAACTGAGGAAAAACAGGTCTATGCCTCCCAGCTTTTTTATCAGGTTATGGAGGTGTAGAGTCGCTGTCTCTTCCGTAACGTCCAGCTGTTCCGTGATTATCCGGTCGGGTGCGGTGGCTTGTAGGGCATGCAATGCTTCCTCTCTTCTGCCGGCAATACCTATATGCCAGCCTTGTTGTACAAGTATCCTGGCTACTTCTTGTCCGATGCCTGAAGTGGCACCGATGATGATGGCTTTCTGCATGATGATAGGGGATTATCCGATGACGGTTGCTACAATTCTTCTTCCTCCGCCCCGGTTGCGGAACTCGCAGAGATAGATGCCTTGCCAGATACCTATGTTCAGACGCCCATTGGTGATGGGGATGGTGAGGCTGGTTCCGCTGAGGGTTGCCTTGGCATGGGCGGGCATATCATAGTTAAATGATTTTAAAGAGTATATATCGTTGGTTTTCATAGGGGTTTACTCATTGATATTTCTAATACATTCTGAACTGATTGCTTACACTCCAATTCAACAGTACAAAATAACAAGTTTCTATCCAATAGACAAAATAATGGTATAAACTTATTTCTCATTTAAAGAGAATATATTATTTTTGCAGTCATAAACATTTAAATGAATTGCCTATGTAGATTATCTATTAAAGACATATAGATAAAAAAGCGTTAGCTTGTGTTTTTAGTTTTCTGAAAATCGCCAATTAGAAGAAAATCAACCAAAAATGCAAAGTTAATGCCTGCGCTTATAGCGTGGGCTTTTACTTGTATTTGGTTGATTGGTGTTTGGCGATACCACAGAAAACGATACAAAGTATTAGTCCACGTTTTTTTATTGTCTAAACCTTAGAATTGGACTAATCAAAAACAAATAATTTATAACTATATTAAAAGAAGTAACAAATGAAAAAGTTTATTTTTTTATTACCTGTTTTATTAATGGCAGTTTTTGTAAATGTACAAGCCCAAGAAAATTTAAAATGGGGTGTAATGGCAGGTATGAACGTATCAAAATTAAGTTCAACGGGATTTGATTCAAAAATTGGTTATCATGTTGGAGTAAAAGCGGAATTAGGACTTCCTCAATTAGCAAATGGGGTTTTTGTTGATGCTGCTGCATTAATATCAGCCAAAGGTTCAAAAACAGATATGGGTGACTTAGGTAGTCAAAAAATAAATGCGACTTATTTAGATATACCAATTCACATAGGATATAAATATGCTGTAAATGAGAAGTTTAATATCTTTGGAAGTTTCGGCCCCTATGCTGCTGTTGGATTATTTGGAAAAACAAAAGTTGAAGAATTAGATTATTCAGATGAAGGAGATTTAATAAATATATCTGAAAAATACAATACATTTGGAAATGACGGATTTAAAAGATTTGATTTTGGTTTAGGTTTTCGCATTGGTGCAGAATTAAACAACAAATATCAAATCTCTTTATCATACGACTTTGGATTATTAAAAACGTATGAATCAAAATTTGAAATAGATGATGAAAATTATCAAGAAATAGATTTAGGAAGTGGTGCAAAAAATAGAAATCTCACAATTTCTATTGCATATCTTTTTTAATGCAAAACAGAAAAGGGTGTACTTAATGTACATCCTTTTTCTTTTTATAAACTAACTTCATTGATTTGCTGATATTCTCTTTATGTTCATTCGTTAGTTTTCTGTCTTTTAATGATTGAGAAATATGTTTTTTATGCGTTGCACTCTTTTTTCGTCCTGTCATCGTTTTGCTAATCTTCTTTTTTGTAAATTCGTTCATTTCAATTCCCATTTTCTATAAGTAGTAGGTAAGTTGAAATTTTCATAAAAAAAATCTGGAAAATTTTTCGTGGGTCAAACGGCTTGTATAGTAGATAAGTTATTCATTTTCTTTTATGCTGAGTAAGGGGTTACGACAATCAATCATTTCTAATATGCAAATTGCTTTAAGACCTATGTTAAACAATATACCTTATTGATATTCTGAATATTAAATATCAATAAGGTACTATTTTTATAAATGTATATATTATATACCGTACTTGCTTAAAATAATATATAACTATTACATATTGTGACTTTTCACTTTATCAAAATAATATTTTATCGTAGCAAAGTTGCAAGTATATGATTCATCATAACTATTTTTCCATTTTTCCAAATCATCAATACATGTATTTAAATTAAAAGTTTTATTGTACCTACATAATTTTGGAAAAATATCTTTTGATTTTTCTAAACCAAACTCATTTAAACATGAAATTCCCAATTTAAAATAGTCATTATATGTTTTAGCAATATCCAATTTAAATTTATCTACTTCTTTAATATACGACTCAACTAAATTTAAATTAGTATGATTTTTATATTGTACTGTTGAGGCTGTTTTTATATCCAATTTAGGCGTTTCTTTGACTGTATATGATTTTTCATAGATAAATGGTATTGCAGATTCATTTAAATAAAAATCCTCATCATAGCTAATGAAAACAGCTCTATCTATGTTTTTGGTAGATTTGTCTATTACTATGTTTAAATCTGCAAATATTTTTTCTACTTGATTCCAACAATCTAAATATTCAGATATGGAATTTATCTTTATTGGAAGAATTACCGAATAACCTCTCCCACGTACTGACTTTTGAAAATAAAGAATATTATCAATACTTTTTAATATAGTAGGAACATTGGATATAATTTCAATATTGTCTTTGTAATCTATATCAATATACATTAGATTAGTGTAATCAGAAACATTATCTTTTCTCCTATCTCCATTGAATCTTGCACTCACACAAAAACAAGGTAATAATTTTGTCTTTAATTCTTTTTGTTTATTCTCGTTTGATTCATTCCGTATTTTTTCTACATGGTTTTTAAAATTTCTTTGTAATTTAAACAATAATTCACGTAGTGTTATATCAGTAGGATTCAAATCATTTATTCTTTGGAAAAATGGAACTTTAATATTTAAATAATCATATTTATGTAATTCTACATTAGCCTCATCAAAGAAATATTCAAAATCTAATTTTTGAATATCAATATCTATATTATTGTTTGCATTTTTACCAAATTTTTCATCGCTATTATACTTACAATCAAAATAATTTTGTGTGACTTCGTCAAAACCTAAATAGCACTCTCCAACTTTTCCATAATTACTACTTTTACATTTGGTACAAATGATTTTTGTTACATTGGTAGGATTTAAATTTCTGTAAACTCTATGTACGGTAATAGCAAAATCGGATTTATTAAAGAAGTTTGAACTACCGCAAATATCGTATGCAAGTGGGACTTCATAACCACCATTTATATTATCCCTTTGCATCTTTTTAGGGTGTGCAATTAAAACAACCAAAATATCATATTTTCGTGCAAATTTAATTAATTTATCAAGTACATAATTTACATACTCATGCTCATTCATATTTGAGTTTCGAGAACTACTTAATACAGTATAATTATCAACGACAAAAACATCATATTTAAATTGTGATAATTGTTTTTTTGCACACTCCAATAAAGAATCAATATTCCAATTATCCAATTCATTTATAATTCTGAAATTTTCATATATATATCTGACGAAATTTCTATCAATCGGTTTTTGAAACATTTTCATTAGGGTAGCAATATGAATACCTAATGGGGTTTCAGTTGAATAAAATAGCGTTTTGTGATTATGTAAAATATTATATTTGGTACAAAGATAATCTATAAACATAGATTTTCCAGATTGTGGTACTCCCGTAACAGTAACCAATCTTCCTTTATCGAAACGTACCGTTTCATCCAAATTGTTTAAACCGCTTTCAATTCCATAAGGTAAACCATTGTTGAATATATTATTTATGGCAGTTTCAAAATCCATATATGAATACATGCCATTTTCTATTTTTAATTTATTAAAATCCATATTTTTGTTTATTAATCATCAATTATTATTCTTTAATCCAAACAAATGTATTACTATTTGAATTATACTTTTCAGTGAGCGAAAGATAGCCAACTACATTTAAAATTTCTCTAAACGTAAGTGTGTATTTTATATCTTTGTTTGTAACTTCTTTTTTTAGACAATCTATTAATTCAAATAATCTTTTTTCATAAATTTCTATTTTGTTATCCATTGTCCATTTTCATTATTTAGTATTATATTATTCCTTAAAGCCTCATCTTTAATTTTAATAATAGATTTTTCATATTCTATTTTTGATATTGCAAGATTTTTCAATTTATATTCTAAATTATTCAACATTACTTGAAAGTCTAAATTATTATCCATGTTAGTATTTAAAGTGTTATGTTGATTTAAGAATATATACCTATCATCTATTATACTCTTATTATCAAATTCCGAGTTTCTATATTCTTTTATTTTACTCTTATTGATTTCATTCAAACCAACTGATTTTCTGTATTCGTCTGCAATTATTAATCTATTTATACTATTTCTTTCAGAATTAATTTTTTCTATAATAAGAAGTATTGAATCATAGTCTATGCTATATATTGTACCTAATTTTTTATTCACATCGACTAATTTTATAAACTTCAATTTCAATAAATTGTTTTTTGCAATTGAGATTTGCTCTCCATTGGTAAAATGACTTTCTAATTTTATCAAACTATTTGAAATGCGTTTTTCTAAATCAGTTGATTCTAAAATATATCTGATTGTATCAAATAAGTGATATTCATTTAAGGTTAATACCTTATTCAAATGGAAAGGATTTATTGTAAAATGTCCATATACAGATAATTTATTTTGCTTCATTCATAATAATATTACTCTCTTTATTCTCATTTTCGTATGGAATACCATTCCAATACTTTTTCAAAGATTCGGAAATCTTATTTCTTGCTTCATCAGAACGTTTTTTACCCTTATTTCCTAAACCTATCTTTTTTTTATGCTCTTCACTCAAATTTCTATATTTACGTACCATGTTGTTTTATATTATTTCTTATTATAATTATAATGGTGAGTGTAGAAAAAGTCAATAGCATAGTTATTAAAATATGTTAAATCTGAAGAGTAAATCTATATATTGCTGATATACAAGATATTAATACATAAATATTTTTTTCATAAACAGCCGTACTTTGTGAAGTATAGATTCCCTTTGAGAATCCGCAAAACTCAAATTTGCGGTTTTCTCTCTTTATATTTCTTATTATTATAGTTGGGTAGGATTTCTACCTACATGTGGGTAAGATTCTTACCTACATACTTGATAACATTTATTAACTCAAAATATCTTGTATTCCAACAGGTGGGAAATTGAATTATTCCATTTTTATATAATCTAAAAATGAAATTGCAGAATTTGGAAATTCACAAACGGACGTTTGTGTAATTCCAAAATATTTTTTATATTTGCAGTACAATTAGAAAATGAAGAATATGAAAAAGTACATAGCTTATTATCGAGTTTCAACCAACAAACAAAGTTTGGGTTTAAGCGCACAAAGAAATTCTGTTTTGTCGTATTTAAATAATGATAATAATAATATTCTTATTTCTGAATTTGTAGAAAAGGAAAGCGGAAAGAATAATAATAGAATACAGCTATCAAATGCAATTACAGAATGTAAAAAACAAAATGCGACCTTGATTATTGCCAAACTTGATAGATTAAGTAGAAATGTTGGATTCATTTTTAATTTGAAAGAAAGTGGAGTAGATTTTTTTGCACTCGACATTCCGAACTTCTCTACGCTAACTTTAGGAATTTTTTCTACTATCGCTCAAAGTGAACGTGAAACTATATCACAACGCACAAAAGTTGCATTAGAGGCTAAAAAGAAAAATGGATTTAAATTAGGTGCGCCAAATGCACAGTTTACAAACGAAATGCGTGAAAAAGCTATTCTTATAAATAAGGAAAAAGCATATAACAATGAAAACAATAAAAGAGCAAAAGCAATGATTGAAATTCTTTTGAAAAATACAAGCAATTGCAGTAAGATTGCAAGAACGTTAAACGAAAATGGATTTGTAACCTCACGTGGCAAGCAATTCGACTGCAAATCTGTTAAGTTGATAATTGCAAGATACAATCTAACTGCATAGATTTTTTAATATAACAAAAAAGGTAGGTTATTTAAACCTACCTTATTTTTATTTTCCGCTTTTCGTATCTTCATATTTTCCGATTCCTGCATCAATACATTTTTTTTCTAAATCGGATAATTTTTTTGTTAATTCTTTGATTTCACTCTTTTTGGTTCTTAAAGTTTCCGATTGTTTTTTATAGTCACTAACAAGGTTTTCTAATTGGATATTTTTTTCCATTTCTTCGGATAATCTTTTTAGTTCATCGGGATTATTCAGATTTTCTTTCATTGCTTTTGAATAATCAGCTAAACTTTTAGATTTAAAATTGATTCTAAATTTTTGTGCCATAATTTTATTTTTTTAATTAGTAGTTATTAATATTGCAAATATAGCTTTTTTTTGAAAAGTATAATAATAATGATTGTTTTTTTGAAGATATTACTTAAACCTATTAAGATGTTCATAGTGTAATTCTGCGGATACATTATGAAATTCTTCTTTATCATTGTCAAAATAAAAACATATTCTACCACATTTTGACTTGTATAAAAAATAATAAGTTGATTTCTCACCATTGTAGAATGTTATATCAATTCTTTTTGCAACTTTATTTTCAAAAGTATCTTCATTAATGGTTATTTCTTTTACATGTCTATGAATAATTTCACTTCTCTTTTCATCCTCTTTTATACTTCTAATCTTATTGAATAAATAATCTAATTGACACGCCTCATCTATTTCATCCATAAAACTATGATTTCTTTTTATTTCAGATATAAGGAAATTATAATTGTCAATTTCATTATTCCATTTTGCTTTATTGTTTTTTATTCTCTTTCTTTCTTCGTTTAAAATCTTAATTTTTTCATCTCTTTTTTTCTTTGTGATTAGTCCGTCTTCGTAGTTTTCTGATATTCTATATATTTTATCTTCTAATAGTTTGAAACTTTTTGTTGTTGCATTTATCTTTTCATTAAGAAGCATTATTTCATTTTGGTATATTTCTATATCTTTTTCAGCTTCATACTTCCAATATCTTGCTTCACGTATTTGGCAAATACTCCATAATAAACTATCCAATACTGTTATACTAATAGCTTGTCGATTATCACAATCAAATGTTTTCTTTTTATTTGCTCTATTCTCTTTATTGTTATATCTTTTATAACAAAAATAGGTATGTCCCGATTTCATCCCCATCCATTTTGTTCCACATGTACATTTTATTAGTCCACTCGCATAATATATATTTTTAGCTTTACTAATATTGGTATTATTTTCCGCAGCTTTTTTTCTTGCTGATTCAAATATTTCCTTACTTATGATTTGAGGATAACTTCTTTCATATCCATATTCTGACGATGAACCCGTATATTGTTCGGATAATAGTATATTACGAATTTTGGATGTATTTACTAATGTACCATTAATTTTATCATATCCTCTTTCTATTAATTCTTTCACTACACCTACTTCACTTAATCCCGATAGATAGAGACTAAATACTAACTTAATAAAATTCGCTTCATCTTCTTTTATCTGATAGGTATTATTTTCATCAATATAGTAGCCATATTTTATAAAGCCACCTATATATTTACCCTCTCTTGCATTTTTAATTCTTGTGCGTTTAAATCGAGCTTTTGCAGTTCTTATTTCACTTTCCGCAAATTGTGCATATAGTGTGAAAATCATTTCCGCTGTATCATCAACAATCTTATCATCTTTGAAAAGTTTTATAAAAGGAGTTTTAACTATTAATTGTATGTTGTGGCAAACTAAAAAATCTAAAATATTAAAACTAATTTTTTTCTTTCGTGCAATACGGCTGACCTCCCAAGCATATACACAATTTATTTGCTTATCATTTTCAATAAGTTCTTTAAGTCTATTAAGCCCCGAACGTTCTTCTTCACTTAAATTATATCCCGATTCTTTTTCTGATATTGCAATAATTTCTTCATCTGTATATCCGTCTTTTATTGCTAAATCATACAGTTCTTTTTCTTGTTCGTCAAAATCTTGCTTATTTGTGGAGACTCTTACTAACAGTATTGCTTTCATATTATTTTTGTATTTTTGCAAAATTAATTATTTATGAATTACAGATGCAAAAATACGCTTTAAAATCCTATAATTACGATATATCGTCATCGCCTTCGCATGTATGTTGGTAATAAGGTTCCCGTTCTTTTACGAGGCGGTTGAAGATGGCTTCCATATCTGTCTGTACGTCAGGGTCTGCATTCTCGTTGATGGTGAGGCCTGCGCTTGTATGCTTGATGAACAGATGCAGGATTCCGGCAGACGGAAGCGGTGGAAGGTTGCGTATAATCTCCTCTGTCACCAGGTGAAAGCCACGCCGGCGAGGGGTTAGGGTAAATTCTTTCTGTGCGGTCATAAATCATTGTTTTTCGTTTGTTGTCAGGATGGTCTTGTCCGGCAGGGCAGTTCCACGGTGAATGTGCTTCCCACTCCCATTGTCGAATCTACGGTAATCACTCCATTCATTTTCTCAACGATGGATTTGCAGATGGAGAGTCCTAATCCGGCACCTTGGGCAAAAGAGTCCACCTTTTCAAACCGTTCGAATATCATTCCCAGTTTGTCGGGGGGAATACCGCATCCAGTATCGGAAACACTGATTCTTATTCCGTCTGTGTCCGTTTCGTAGTACACTTCGATATGTCCCTGCACGGTGTTTTTCAGTGCATTCGATATGAAGTTGTTCAGTATCTGTTTGATGCGCATCGGGTCGTGCTCTATCTGGCCGGGGGCTGCCGGATACCTGGCAAAGAGTTTCACTCCTGCCGGAACGTTCCGTTCGTACTCGGTAATACTTTCCTCGATGAGTTCTGCCGGATTGAACCATTCGGAATGGAGCTCTATGTGTCCGGCCTCTATCTTGGAAAGGTCCAGAACGTCGTTGATTAGTTTGAGCAACAGTTGGTTGTTGTGGTTTATCAAAGAGATGTACTGTTCCCTTTCCTGCTCGTTTTCCACGTAGTGCAGCAGGCTGGAGAAACCGATAATCGCATTTAGCGGCGTGCGGATTTCATGGCTCATATTGGCAAGGAAAGCGGATTTCAGCCGGTCTGCCTCTTCGGCCTTTTCCTTGGCTTGTATCAGCATTGCTTCCGTCTTCTTTAATTGGGTGATGTCATAATTGATGCAGATAATCTCTATGATGTTCTGTTCAGGCATGTAGCGTTCTACAATGATGTTGACGTGGGTCCACATGAAAGAACCGTCTTCTTTAAGAACACGTACTTCCCGGCTGAGCTTGTGTGCCAGTCCTCTCTTTACGTTCTGTAGGAAGTCAAGCATGATAGTACGGTCGTCTGGGTGGAGATGATTGTAGGTTCCGATGATTTCGGACAACGGTGTTTCTGTTTTCTCACCCAAGTTCTTGTACCAGCTGCGTTGGGCATAGCCTTGCTCATTAAGAAGGTCATAATTGGCATATCCCACTTTGGCATAGTCATCTATAAGCTCAAAGTGGCTCTCGAACTCTTGTATTTTGTTGTAAGCGACGGTCGTTTCCGTTTTGTCTGCGTTGATTAGCAGATAGTTGGTCAGGTTGTGATTATCGTCGTAAAGGCTTGTGACTTTGGTTACAAGGTCTATGGTGCCCGTCTTCTTCTGTGTCTTGTAGTAATTGTCTATTTTAGAGAAGTCATACCGGAAAGTGAAGTCTGCATTTTCATGTTTTCTTAACTTGCTTTTCATCTCTTCCGGGAAAATCGGATTCTCGAAAATATTAATTCCAAGTAGATCTTCTTTCTGTTTGAGATGGAACATTTCCTGCTCTTTGTCATTCATATCTATCAATATTCCCTCTCGGTTATAGAGCTCAATTCCTACCGGAAGATATTTATAAATATTATGGAGGAGACGGTTACGCTCTTGTAAGGCTTGGGATGCCGATGACATGTCGGGACCGTCTTGTGTTTCGGCAATGCCGTAGACTTTGACATTACCGTTTTCATCGGTTCTCTGCAGGCATATCTTGCTTCTTATCCACGTTGGACCCTCTACTGTGTTGAGCAGATATACAGTCTCTTGTGTCTGCCGGATATTGTCGAAGGAATGTGTGGTAGTATGCCGTTGTTCCTCTTTCAGGATACGTTTGTTGAAATCTTTAAAGCTGATGGTTCCATCCTCATCCAGTCCCAGCAACCGGGAGATATATTCGGAGCAAATGTAGCTTTCGGTCTTTAAATCAGCTTCCCACCATCCCATATTGGCATTGGTCATCATTGCTGACAGTAAGTCATAATCAAATTTAGAATTCATACCGGAATCTTTAATAGTGATGTTTTTGTTCTGTCACAACAATTAAGATATTGACAAAGATACATTATTTCCAAATTAATCTGTGATGAACGGAAATAAAAATAAGGGTTATATGTGTTTTTGGGAAATGGGAAAAAGGTACCCGAGTTTTTGTACTTGCCGGAATAAGACGTATATTTGTTGCAATTTTTACATTCTAACAAGAAAATGCCATGAAGCGTATTGGACTCTTTGTAATAGTTTTTTTCTGCATATCACTCTTACTCCATGCAAGCGGCCCGCGTGTCTTGTTTATCGGAGATTCTATCACGGACGGTAACTGGGGAAATGCCTGCGGGATGCCCAAACCGACTGCGGAACGAAGCCTTTGGGATATGAACCATATTTACGGTAGCGGCTATATGTATTTGTGTGCAAGTCGTTATCAAGGAGATTTTCCGGAAAAGGAATATGCTTTTTTTAACCGTGGCATCAGTGGAAACACTCTCCGGGATTTGGAGAAACGCTGGGAAGAGGATGTCATTGGAATGAAACCGGATGTGCTTTCCGTCTTGGTGGGGACAAACGATGTACATTACTATCTGCAGGGTGACAAAAAAGAGCCTTTTGATTTTGAAGGATGGGAGAAGTGTTACCGTTCCTTGCTTGACCGTTCTTTACAGGCCAATCCGGAATTGAAGATAGTGCTGGGCACTCCTTTTGTTGCCAATGTCGGCAATATGCGTAAGAGTGAGGACTTTGCAGAACGTGATAGTCTGGTGCGTCGCTGTGCCGCCATCGTAGAGAGGATAGCGAAGGACTATCAGACGGTATTTCTTCCTTATAATGCGATGTTCGATGAAATTCTCGGCACTGCTCCGGCTTCTCAAGACACCTATTGGATTTGGGACGGTATCCACCCCACTCCTGCAGGGCATAAACGAATGGCGGATATGTGGATAAAGCGTGTGAATTTATAATTTATCAATAAAATAGAGAGTAATGGAAAAAGTGATTATCAACTCGTACGAGGATTTTGAAAAGCTGGTAGGCCAGCAAATCGGTGTTTCGGAATATGTAGAGCTCCCTCAGGAGCGTATCAATCTGTTTGCTGATGCGACATTGGACCATCAGTGGATACACGTCGATACGGAACGCGCCAAAGTGGAAAGCCCTTTTAAGAGCACTATTGCACATGGGTATCTCACCTTGTCCATGTTGCCATATCTGTGGAACCAGATTATTGAAGTGAACAACCTGAAGATGATGATTAATTATGGTATGGACAAGATGAAGTTCGGTCAGGCGGTATTGTCCGGACAGAGCATCCGACTGGTTGCCCATTTACAATCTCTGTCGAATCTGCGCGGCGTAGCAAAGGCAGAAATAAAGTTTGCCATCGAAATACAAGGTGAAAAGAAGAAGGCATTGGAAGGGGTGGCTATATTTTTGTATTATTTCAATTGATTATGCGTAAGATGGTATGCCCCCAATGCAAGGTGGGGGCATTTTTTGTGATGAACGGACAAGGTGAGCGCCTGCCGGTCTACATCTCTGACAAAGGTGAGATTGTACCTAAGGACGGCACCTCCTCGTTGGAGGGATACGACCAGGATACGGTTTATTGTTTGTGCTGTTCCTGGCGCGGGACTCCGAAACGTTTGGTGAAATACTGATGGACATACTCCTGCCACAAATGGCGGAGTGCCGCCACGGGATGGTACAACAGCATCCGTGGTCCGGCATACCGCATGACTTCACGCATCCGTTCTTTCATTTCGGGCTTGTAGCAGTGAATGCTGCATTGCCTGCAGGTGGATTTATTCTCACCGAAAGGACAGCGTGAAAGACGAATGCGGGCATATCCCAGCAATTCCTCGCATCGGGGACACAATTGCTTGTTACCTTCCTTTTTCCGGCAGTAGAGGCGGACCATCCGTTCTACTGTCTGTTTTTCCTGCTCGATACGGGATGGCATGTTTATTGTTTGGACTGCCAGCGTTTCAAGGTCGGGAAGAATTCTTTCATACCGGCAATGGCTTCCTCTTTAGTGAAATTCATTCCGGAATCCTTGTTGAATTCGTCGGTGAACTGTGCACAATGTTCTATCATTTCGTCCATAGTGCAGTCTTGTGCAAAATTGCCGTGCTGGTAGCAATAGGTGCAATATTCCTCGTTGAGGCTACCGTCGGCATTGGTTCCGAGTACTTCTGCAGATGACAAGGGCATTCCGCAGCTTTGGCAAAGTTTAGCTTCCATAATGTGTGGAGTTAAGTGATATGCAAATATAGGATATTATTTTGGTTGAAGCGTTCTTTTCAGATAAATCATGTCTTTCAGTTGCTTGCCTCCTTCAAATATGGGGTGGTCGTAATTATCGATAAAGAAATCGGGTACCCGGTGTGAGTATGCAAATCCGCAGCTTTCATAGAAGGGGATGGTTAGCGGACTGTCTCCAGTGCCGACAAGCATAGTATGGCACCGGTCTTTATAATGTTCAAGAACGAATGCTATCAGTTGTCTTCCATATCCCTGGCGCTGGTATTCCGGATAGACAGCTATGCTCTTTATTTCGTAGATTCCTTTATCCTCGCAGGTGATTACACAAGACGCTTTGACTGTATCATTATCGGATAGGATGAACATCTCTCCCCGTTCCAGATAACGGTCAATCATGGACTCTTGTTCGTCGGCAAGCAGCAGCAGGTCAAGATATTGCTTTTTGTTGCCGGATATGGGATGTATTCTTATCATATTTCTGAATTTCTGGTGTGAAGTTAGTCATTTTCTATTGAATTACAATGGATATCTCTTTTTAACTGTTGAATGGTTGAGAGTTGCCGGTGAACAAAATCTGCCATACGCCGTTCTTCTCATAACATGATAATCTGATGAAGTTATGAGTAAGTTGAAATTCTCTTTTCTGGTTTTGATGCTGATGGTATCAGTCTCGGCTTCTGCCGATTGGGCACCTGCTGATGTACAGGCTGCACTGAAGAAAATGTATCCTACGGTAGATGATGTTGCCTGGTCACATGATGAATCTTATTATGTGGCAGATTTCCTGATGAACGGTTTTGATACGAAAGTCTGGTTTGACGGGCAGGCGCAATGGGTAATGCAACAGACGGACTGGGAGACAATGGACGAAGTGCCCCCTGCCGTTTACAATGCTTTTGCCGCCAGTGAATATTCCGGAGGGATGGTGCAGAATGTCACTTGGGTACAGTTTCCCAAATGGCAGTCCATCGTGGCGGTAGAGGTAGGGATGGCAAATCTCCAGACGAAATATCAGATATTGTTTACCCCGACGGGCGAAATCATCCGTGCCCGTAATGTCACCTATACATACAATCCGCTCGGCGCAGCCACTTTCTTGTAACGTCTGTTCGCATACCTGCTGAATTTATCATATCTTTGCCTTCCCAAACCAGACTTTTATGGACAAAGACACTTTTCAGCAGGAGGTTTATAATGTAGTGGCCGCAATCCCTCCGGGGCGGGTGGTGACGTACGGACAGATAGCCTATCTTGTCGGAAGACCTCAATGTTCGCGCATGGTGGGACATGCTATGCACGATGTGCCCGACGGCATGTGTTTGCCCTGCCATCGGGTAGTGAACAGCCAGGGCAGGCTGGCACCGTGCTGGGCGGAACAGCGGGCTTTGCTGGAGGCAGAGGGCGTGACGTTCAGAAAGAATGGGTGTGTGGACATGAAAAAATGCCAGTGGGAATTCATGAAAGAGCAAATACAATAAGATTATGAAATTTATAGGTGCACATGTATCGGCCAGTGGGGGAGTGGAAGCGGCTCCCGTCAATGCCAGTGAGATAGGGGCAAATGCTTTTGCCTTGTTTACCAAGAACCAGCGTCAGTGGGTGGCAAGGCCGCTGACGGAGGAGAGTATCAGGGTGTTTAAGGAAAATTGCGGGAAGCTTGGCTTCGATTCCCGCTATATCCTGCCTCACGACAGTTATCTGATAAATTTAGGGCATCCCGAAGAAGAAGGGTTACAGAAAAGCCGTGCCGCTTTTCTGGATGAGATGCAGCGCTGCGAACAATTAGGGCTGAAGTTACTGAATTTTCATCCGGGCAGCCATTTGAATAAGATTTCCGTGGAAGAGTGTCTGGACAAGGTCGCTGAATCCATTAATCTTATATTGGGCAAGACGCACGATGTGGTGGCTGTCATAGAGAACACAGCCGGGCAGGGTAGCAATGTGGGAAACGAGTTCTGGCAGCTGGGACATATCATTGACCGGGTGGATGACAAGTCTCGCGTTGGAGTTTGCCTTGATACCTGCCACACGTATACAGCAGGCTATGATATAGTGAATGAGTATGACAAGGTGTTTGAGGAGTTTGACACAGCGGTAGGTTTCGGCTATCTGCGCGGTATACACCTGAATGACTCCAAGAAAGCACTCGGCTCCAGAGTAGACCGTCACGACAGCATCGGCAAGGGGCTGATAGGTATGGATTTCTTCCGGCGCTTTATGCAAGATGTGCGTTTTGACGGTATACCTATTATTTTGGAGACGCCCGATGAATCGCTTTGGGCAGAGGAGATAAAACTGTTGAGAAGCTTTGTCTCCTCTGATTGAGAGACTATGCCCTGAATACACATTCTATACGGTTACCGTCCGGGTCGAGGACGACACTTTCAAAATATCCGTCGCCGGAGGTACGGGGCTCTCCTGCGATGGTATATCCCGCTGTATGTAGCCGTTCTGTCTGTCGGAGGACAGCTTCCTGGCTGTCGAAGGCAAAGGCAAAGTGGGTCAGTCCCAGTCTGTTTTCCTCAATAGGGGTATTCTGTATGTCCGTACGGCTCATCAGTTCCAAATCCGTTCCTTCATCGAAGTGAAGGAAATAAGATTCGAATCCTTTTTGGGGGTTGATGTACTTTTCATTGCTGCTCCCGTTGAAGTAACGTGTGTAGAACTCTTTCATCTCTTCCAGTCGGAAGGTCCAGATGGCGATGTGATGTATCTTCATAAGTTTGCTAAATTATAATCTGTGTTCAATCTGAGTAATCTGTGGTGGGGTTGGTAATTGCAGGTGCAGAATAGGGAAAGGCTTTCCCGTCGGGTCGGTTTCGTCCCAGCCGGCCACTTGGAATCCCATATGTTGGTAAAATCGGCAAGCTTGTCCGTTCTGCTCGTTTACATCCACTTTGTGGATGTGTTTTTGGTGGACGGCGTACTCCATGAGCCGTTTTCCGTATCCCTTACCTTGTTGGTCAGGACGGACAAACAACATCTCGATGAGTTCATCGCTCAGTCCCATAAAGGCGGCAATTTCTTCTTTTTCGTTGCGGATGATGTAAAGCTCTACGGCAAGAAAGTACTGCTCTCTTATCAGCGGTTTGTAAAACTGTATATCCTTTTCTGCCAGGAAGTGGTGTGTGCTGCGGACAGAGGCTTCCCAGACAGTCAACAGTTCGTCATAATCTTGTGGGGTAGGTCGGAGTATCATCATTTATTGCATTACTTTGCTGGTTATTAATCAGTAGACAGTCAGAATTCGGCTTCTTTGGTAATCCTTACGGTTTCTCCCGTTATAGGGTGGGTAAATTCTAAGTATTCGGCATGCAGATAAAGCCGGTCTGCTTTCTCCCCGTAAAGTTCATCACCGATGATGGGGCAGTGCAAGCCAAGCGGGTGTGCTGCATGTATACGTAGCTGATGGGTTCTTCCCGTGCGCGGATAGAAAACGATACAGGTCCGTTTCCCGTCCAGACGTTCCAGAACTTGATAATCGGTGATGGCGGGCTTCCCGTGTTCGGTGTGTACCATTTGCCGTGGGCGGTCAAGTGGATTCAGGCAAAGCGGGAGGTCGACCGTACCTTTGTCCTTTGGGACAATACCCTCGAGCAATGCGACATAACGTTTCCTGACCAGGCGGTTCTTGAACTGGGCCTGCAGGTTCTGGTGTACACGCTTGGTCTTGGCAATGAGCATTAAACCGGAAGTGGCCATGTCGAGACGATGTACCGTCAGGGGACTGTCAGCTTCGGGATATTGCTCACGCATCAGGCTATAGACGGAGACTGCATCTTCCTTGCCGGGAACAGACAGCATTCCTGCCGGTTTGTTGATGACCGAAAGCCATGGGTCCTCATAAACAATCTCCAGATTCTTGGAGGGTACCTGCATTCTTTTCAACATGGGGTTTTCCTCTACTTGTAGACCTTGCAGCATGTGTTGCAGTATAGGTTCGCACTTTCCTTTGCAAGCCGGATAATAGTGGCCGTGATGGCGTATCTCTGTCTTGGGGGAATCACCCCACCAGAATTCGGCCATGGCAATAGGTTTCCATCCGTGCAGATAAGCTTGTTGCAGCAGTTTGGGGGCCGCACATTCACCCGCACCGGCAGGAGGTGTCTTGTGCACGGTCTGCCCGAATATCTCACAGAGATTCTTGACTTCTCCCCGGTAATTCAGCATCCCGAACTGTTCGAATAGCTTTTGCTGCAATGCTGCAGAGCGGGTTTTACGTTCAGACTTCAATGCTGAAATCCGTCTTTCCCAGTCTTCTGTCTGCGTTTGCAGTGTGGTAATCCTTGCTTTCCATGAACGTTCCAGGCGTTTATATTCTGCCTTTTGGAACTGGCTTTCCCGTATCAGTTCGGCTTCTTCCTGCGCATTGAGTTCTTTTTCTTTTCTGCGCTGTTCTCTGGCTGTTTTGGCTTCTTTCAACTGTGCTTTGGCTGTTGCCAGTATGTTTTCTGCTGACTGAATGGTCCGGGCAAGCTCTGCTGATAAGGCGGCATATGCTTTGTCATTTTCCAGTTGCCGGATGTTGCGGTTGATGGAAGAGATGTTCTCTTCTTCTATCTTGAAAAAGCCTTGTGGCTGTAGCAAGTCATATACGGGAGGAACAAAAAAGGGATGTAGGTTCTTTCCGGCCAATATGCCTGAGAATGCAGCTAAATATCCGGTTTCTCCATGCTCGGTTTGTACAATCAGTACCCCGAACATTTTGCCTTGGCGCAGTTCGTCCTTCCATGCAGTTTGTCGGGTAAGATAGCTTTGTACTTCTTTGGCTGCCAATATACATAATGGGTGCGGAGTATAGCAGAAAGGATAGGTGAACCTTTCCGGAAGCGGAATGTCGGTTATGGAAGTAGTAAAACGGTGCAACATGATGTTGCAAAGATACTATATTTCTCTCATAACAGACCGTTTGTACTGCAAATCTTTATTTCGTTGTATATAGGTTGTAGCGCTTATGAAGAAAAAAACATCTTTGGGAAAGTTTTACTTATTCTCCGTTTATACAAATATGTATATATGTGTGAATTAACTTTGTTTTTGATAAATTGGCAACTCTGTTATCCTTAAAAAATGACTATTAATCTGTCTCGGATATTTTCTTCTTCCATAGACTTCTTTTTGTATACTTTAGATGTTATGCTGTCGTATGAATACGGATGAAGAGCTTTTGCCTTAGTGATACTTGTAAAATAAATTAAGTTATTGCCTTTTTTGTTTTATTGGGGAATGGTTGTTTTTTAAACTTCCTGAATATATAAAAGAAACTTATTTCTCTTTAAAAAGTTGTATATTAGCGCCTTAAAGTTTTTCAAAAGATTATATGGGCAAAAACAAAGAGAAATTAAACATATTCTTGCTTCATTTTTTAGAACGGTTGAATAGCAATGAACCCAATGAAAGGAAAGTTATTGAATCGTTGACCGATTTCTGCAACTACTATGACTTTACGAAAGGGTTTATCTATCAGACTGACGGATTCCGTTATTTCTTATTGAAAGAAACGATTGGAAATGAAGGTGGGACTATGAAACCCCGTTTCGATATGGGAGAGTTGAAAAAAGGAGCATGTCGATGCTATGAAAGCTCGGGATAAACCTTTCTATGGAAACAGAAATGCGGATGCTTCATGGGACGATATTGACATTCTTGATTTCTACGGTGAGGATTCTTTGTTAATCAGGCATTTTGAAGATACTGAGGGTAAAATCATCGGATTCATAGGTTTTGCAGGCAGGGAGGAAGAGACCTATCTCACGGAAGAGGAGTTGCAAATCATTCATCTCTTGCTGGGCTCGTTCTCTAAGGAAATTACGGTCAGGGAATATAAGGAAAGGGAAGTGAGGGCCAGCAATACATTAGGCAGTATCATGAATAATATGGGCGTTGATATTTACGTCAACTCTTTCGATTCCCACGATATGTTGTATGCCAATAGGTCTATGGTGGAACCATATGGCGGTATCGAGCATTTCTGGGGGAAAAAATGCTGGGAGGCCCTCTACTCGGACAAGACGGGGGAGTGTGAGTTCTGCCCAAAGAGGCATTTGATAGATGAAAACGGACACCCCACCAAAGTCTATTCGTGGGATTATCAACGGCCATTTGACAAGTGTTGGTTTCGCGTGTTCAGTGCAGCCTTTGCTTGGGTGGACGGGCAGATGGCGCATGTCATTACCAGTGTGGATATCGATCATCAGAAAAAGATAGAGGAGGAATTGCGGGTCGCCAAGGATAAGGCAGAACATCTGGACCGCTTGAAGTCTGCTTTCCTGGCCAATATGAGTCATGAAATCCGTACTCCGCTCAATTCCATTGTCGGTTTTGCAAGCATCATTGCCGAACTGGACGATAGGGAAGAACGCCAGGAATACCTTGCCATCATGCAGGAGAATACGGAACTGCTCTTGCAACTGATATCCGACATTCTGGATTTGGCAAAGATAGAAGCGGGAACACTTGATTATAATATGGGGTATGTGGATGTCAGTGACTTCTGTAAGGACGTGATGCGCAACTATGATATAAAGGAAGACAAGGCTGTACCGGTTCTGTTGGCTCCCGACTTGCCCGATTACCGTATCTATACCGACAAGAAACGTCTGATGCAGGTGGTCACCAATTTTATAAACAACGCTTTGAAGTTCACCAGTGAAGGGCAGATCCTTTTGGAATATCATCCGGTGGAAGGTACCGGTCAGATAGAGTTTTCTGTGACGGACACCGGTATGGGTATTGCTCCGGATGCCGTGGCTACTGTGTTCGACCGCTTTGTAAAGCTTAATACCTTTGCGAAGGGCACGGGTTTAGGCTTGTCCATCTGTAAAAGTATCATTGAGCATCTTGGCGGGACTATCGGTACTGAGTCGGAATTGGGAGTCGGCAGCCGTTTTTGGTTCAGGCATCCGTGTGCCGAATGATTTTATTTGCCTATATTTGTGCGAACTTCAATATTTATGGATAAAAAACTCTGTACCGATGAAAAACAAGACATGGACGTGCCTGGTTGTTGTGTCAGCAGCATTGCTGATGGCGGGTTGCGGCAGCAGGACAAAGAAACAAACAAATGAAGATGTAAGTATGGATAGTGTCGGTGTAACATGCAGTGGCGTAAAGACCTTGCAACTGGAGGGAGTGCAGGCCACTTGGATTCAGGATAATGCTGGTGAGCATTTGATGCCGAGAACGATTTTCCCGGATGCAAGCGATGAATTGATGGAAAGTTTGTCGCTTCAAGGCGGTATTCCTTCTTCCATGAGCACCTTCCTGGTAGATACGAATGGTATCCGTATCCTTTTTGATACGGGAATGGGAGCTCCCGGCAGTCGTCTGTTGCCCGGATTACAATCTTTGGGTATCTCTCCGGCAGATATTGGATATCTGTATCTTACCCATTTCCATGGCGACCATATCGGTGGAATGATGAAGGGAGACAGTGTAGTCTTCCCGAATGCCGAAGTGTACGCATCAAAAGTGGAATATGATGCCTGGATGGCAATGCCTGCCGAAAGGAAGGCGCAGGTCGTAAAGACGATGGATGCCTATAAGGAACGGCTGCATCTGTTTGAGTTTGGCGATACCTTGCCGGGTAATGTGGTTGCCATGGAGGCAGTCGGTCATACTCCCGGTCATACGGTTTTCCAGAGTGGCAAGTTACTGGTGATTGGTGACCTCATCCATGGTGCGGCCCTTCAGTTGGAGCATCCGGAATACTGCGCTTCCTATGATATGGATAAGGAAGCTGCCGTGAAAGCACGCAAGTATTTCCTCCAATATGCCAAGGACAACCAATTGACGATGGCAGGTATGCATCTTCCTGCTCCGGCCTTCAAATAGAATGGGAGAGTGTCAAAAGTATATGAGTACTTTCATTATGCTATATTTAGGCGCGGATAGTTCTGAGCCCCTCGTTATTCCTTTTTACTTTTAGAAGCGGCAGTCTTGTTCGATGTATGTCATATATTCGTCGTAACTGATGTGCCTGCCTCCCATTGTTTTGAGGTGAGGGGTTTCGAACTGGCAATCTATCATGACGCCTCCATGTTCCCTGAAGAATTGGGCCAGATGGATGAGGGCCAGCTTCGAGGCGCTGGGAACAAGTGAGAACATGCTCTCTCCAAAGAAACAACGTCCCAGGGTCACTCCGTACAGCCCACCTACCAATTGCTCTTCTTCCCATACTTCCACGCTGGCGGCGAATCCTTGTTCGTGCAGGTGCGTATAGGCTTCCATCATCTTCGTTCCGAGCCAGGCTCCTTCTTGTTCCATCCGCAATTCTCCGCAGGTTTGTATGATGTCTTGGAAAGCTTCGTTGAAGGTGATTTCGTACTTTCCTTTGTTGATGAGCGTACGCATGGAGTGGGAGATATGGATTTCGTCCGGAAAGATGACGAAACGGTCCATCGGGCACCACCATTGTATCAGTTCTTCCCGAAATGCGTACCAGGGGAAGATGCCGTTGGAGTACGCCAGGATGAGGCGGTCAATGGATAGGTCACCGCCCACAGCGAGCAACCCGTCGGGGTCGCCGTAGTGAGGGTCGGGGAAAGCAAGTTTATCCGTCAGTTGAAAGACCATATCGTTATTCGGTTGCGGGTTGTAGTTTCAATGCTCCGTTTTCCACTTGCACGCGGACTTTTCCTCCTGCCTTCAATGTACCGAACAGAATTTCGCGCATCAGCAAGGGTTTCAAGTGGGCGGCTATCACGCGGTCCATCTCCCGGGCGCCGTATTCGGGAATAAAACCCCGTTGGAGCAGCCATTCGTGTGCTTCCTGGCTCAATACCATTTCCACCTGGCGGGAAGACAGCTTGCTGCCTAGTTCTCCGAGTTTCTTGTCGAGGATAAGTGATGCCATCGGGCGGTCCATGTCATGGAAGACCACCGTGGCAGAGAGGCGGTTGATGAATTCGGGCTTAAAGGTTTTCTTGACTTGTTTCAGCATGGCTTCTCCGGCGGTGACCTGACTGTTGAAGCCGATGGACGCTTGGCGGGCATATTGTGCTCCGGCATTGGAGGTCATGATGAGGACCACGTGTCGGCAGTCGGCTTTCCGTCCTTTGTTGTCAGTCAGTACGGCATAATCCATTACTTGCAGCAGGATGTTGAATACGTCGGGATGGGCTTTTTCTATCTCATCGAGCAGTAGCACGCAGTTTGGGGTCTTGCGTATGGCGTCGGTCAGCAGGCCGCCGTCCTCGTAACCCACGTAGCCGGCAGGCGAGCCAATCAGTTTGGCTACGGTATGCTTTTCGGTATATTCGCTCATGTCAAAACGTTGCAGGGCGATGCCCAGCTCGGCGGCGAGCACTTTGGCAACTTCGGTCTTTCCTACTCCGGTGGGGCCTACAAAGAGCAGGCTTGCCAGCGGTTTGTTTTCGTCCAGCAGTCCGGCTTTGGACATTTGCACAGCTTCCACCACCTGACGGACGGCTTCTTCCTGCCCGTAGATGCGGGAGCTGATGCGTTCGTGCAGGCTTTCCAAGGCGGTGGTGTCGTCCTCTTTCATGGCGAGGGCATTGACTTTGCAGGTACGTGCCAGTATGTCGGTTATCAGTGCCTTGTCCACGGTCTGTTCCTCGGAGTCTGTGGGGTATATTTCCCGGTAAGCTCCTGCTTCGTCCACCAGGTCGATGGCTTTGTCGGGCAGGAAACGGTCGCTGATGTAGCGGGCGCTTGCCTTTACGGCATAGGGGATGACGTCGGGCTCGTAGGTGACGCCGTGGTAGGTTTCGTATTTCTCTTTCAGGCCTTCTACGATATGTATGGCTTCTTCAATGTTCGGTTCCAGTATGTCTATCTGCTGGAAGCGGCGTACCAGTCCCTTGCTGCGTGCGAAGTAGCGGTTGTACTCGTCGTAGGTGGTAGAGCCGATGAAACGTATTGCCCCGGTTTCCAGATAGGGTTTCAGCATGTTGGAGGCATCCATAGAGCCTTCGCCCGTGCGTCCGGCGCCTATCAGGTTGTGTATCTCGTCGATGTAGACGATGGCGTTTCCCTCACGACCGATGCCTTCCATGATACTTTTCAGCCGCTTCTCGAAATCGCCGCGATATTGTGTGCCTGCCAGTAGACTGCCCAAGTCCAGCTCATAAATGCGGAAGCCGGCAAGCCGTTCGGGGACGTTGCCCGCTTCGATACGGGCGGCAAGCCCATAGGCAAGGGCTGTTTTGCCTACACCGGGTTCGCCCACATGCAACGGGTTGTTCTTTTCTTTGCGGCAGAGCACTTGTATGGTTCGCTCCAACTCCATCTCCCTGCCGATAAGCGGGTTGTGGCCTGCCAGATGGTCGTTGAGGCAGGTCACGTAGTTACGCCACGGTTCTGTTTTCTCTTGTTCATCGGGAGATGGCGTACCGCCTGCTTCTTCTGCCAGCTCCGCTTCTTCGTAGTGGGTGATGAGCAGGCTGAGGAATTCGGGCAGGTCGCCGCCGACTGCTTCCTTCAGGAAATGGCATGCCCAGGAATCTTCCAGTTGCAGCAAGCCTTGTATCAGATGAGGAACATCCAGCTCTTCGGCGCTGGAATACTCTGTCACCGTATAGGCATGTTGCAGGAGTGAGCTGAGCTGGACGGAAAGTCCCAACTCGTATTCCACATTGTCGGGGACAGTGTCCACTTCTTCCGTCAGATAGTTTTCCAGCGAGATGCTGAGCTCCACATAATTGTAGAAGGTATCTTGCAGGGTGTGGATAAAGGGTTCCTGCTCTATAATGGCGCTCAGCAGATGTTCGGGCATGATGAACTCGTGCCGGTAAGACTCGGCCTTTCTTTGTGCGGAAGCGAATGCTTGGTTTACGAATATCGTATTTTTTATATCCATATTGTTTCTTTCTTCTTATTCTTCTTCCTCCGGGGTGACGGTGAGCCGGAGGGGGAAACCTTCATTGCGTGCCATGCGGGTGGCTTTCTGTACTTTGGAGTGGGCGATGTCGTATGAGTAGATGCCCACTACCGCGGAGTTGCTCTTGTGCACCTGCAGCATCAGTGTTTCCGCTTCTACCGATGATTTGTAAAAGACGGTGGTGAGTACCTTTACCACAAACTCCATGGTGGTGAAGTCATCATTGTAGATGGTGACTTTAAAGCGTCGGGGTTCCCGTAATTCTATGCGTTCTTTTTCTTTGAAAGAAGATTGCTGTTGTTCCATTTCTTTGAAAAACTACTGTTAAGACATTGTTCTACCGTTGTGTGGGCAACGAAAACTCCTGCCAGTCATATTCGTCTCCGTACTCGTCGGCTATGGCTATGCGTATGGTGACGTTACCCGTCTTTATCCGTTCTCCGGCACTGATGTTGGCGGTGTATTTCACACCGTTGCGCGGAGTTATTTGCTCTATCATGACCGACGGCGATATGTAAATACGCTTCATGCCCGTGGTTTCCACCACCACCGGCACTACGTTGTAGGCTGTTTTGTTTCCTTCGTTCATGATTTCAAAAATCACTTTACAGTTTTCGCCCGAATTGATGACGTGGTTGCGGCTGTCGTCAATGAAACGTATATTCCGTATCCTCAAGTGGTCGATGGCCGATGCTTGCGGCTGTCTTCCGGATTGCGGGGGATAGGGCTGTGTCCTTTCTATCCGGTAGCTGTACTCCTCCTGCTTTTTGGGGGCTGTGGCTGCATTGGCAATGGCAGCTCCCGCAATGGTTCCTATGATGGTGCCGATGGCGGAACCCCGGTATCCTCCCCGCCAGCCTCCGTTGCTGTCTCCTATCAAGCCGCCGATGGCACCGCCTACATTACTTCCGATGGCAGCTCCTACGAGCACTGCGTTAGGGTCGCCTACAGCCATCTGGCTTGTGCCGCATCCGCTGAGGATGATGGTTGCTGCCAGGATTCCTATAAAAGACTTTTTCATGTTCATATCCTATAATTATTATATTGGGCAGATTGTTTTATAAAAGGGCTATTCCCAGTAAATCATCTTTTTGGTCATGCCTCCGTCAATGGTGATGTTTTCGCCATTGATGAAGTCGTTTTCGTCTTGACATAGGAATACGCACATACGGGCAATATCTTCCGGTTTACCAACCCGTCCGGAGGGATGTTGCGAATGGTCTTCTGCCCGTAATTGTTCATAATCGTGTGTCTGAATCCAGCCCGGAGAGATGGAGTTGACCGTGATGTGCCACTCTGCAAGCGATAAAGCCAACGCATGCGTCAACGAATAGATGCCTCCTTTGGAAGCTGCATATCCTTCACTGCCCGGTTCACTCATCAGATAGCGCGTAGAACAGAGATTAATGATTCTTCCGTAGGTATTCGTGTTGTTTTGACTTTTGCGGTGTACTGCCAACGCATGTGAAGTAATGAACACCGGACGTAAATTCACAGACAATATTTTATCGAAAGTCTCCACACTCGTTTCTGTGATGGGAGAGAATTCACTGATGCCGGCATTGTTTATAATGATGTCAATATCCCCCCATTCCTTGAAAATATTTTGCAGGCAAAGTTCCAATGCTTCTTTGCTGTTTAGGTCGACGGGATAGAACTGTGCTCCGGTGGCTTGGGCGGTTTGCTGCCCTTTCAGTTCATTCTTGTCACAAAAGGCTACTTGGTAATTAAGCTTGCAGAAAGCTTCTACAATGGCTTTGCCAATCCCCCCGGCACCTCCGGTCACGAAAACTTTCTTTCCGCCTTTTTTGAGGGGAAGTGTCGGCTTATGTAGCGTTTGTACCTTGCCGGATTTTTTCGCTTTCTCCCAAGCTGCTTTGCGTGCCTGGTATTGCTCGTACTGATTTTCAAGATAATTATCGGCCATATATGTTTCCGGTTTTATTGTTTAACTACGGCGTGTGTCACTTCGTACCCGATGACTACTGCCAGTCCGTTCTGTTTTAGGTATTGTCCGATGGCGGGTACGTAACCGCATCCGTTCAATATGAGCAGGGAGGTGGTCAGTATAGCAATCTGTTTCTTCATGTCATTTTGACTTTATTTGGTTTAATGTTACAAAGGTAGAGAAAGTATTGAAAAGGCTATAGGGGTAGCATTATGTTTTCTTTCCTTTTGTCATATTATTTTTTTCAATGTGGTGATTCACCTCTCCATTAATGAGAGTTATATGATGGCTTTTACTGATTTTTCCTACTTTTTGTTTGTGGCTTTTCCCACTTTTACGAAATAAGTTACATATTTCTGTAATTAGAGCTGTCAAAATGGCTATAATGATGGGAACTAACCACTCTTTATTATTTTGTATGAATTCTACTGGATTGCTCATATTTGTATGTATTTATTAAAGTTAGATATGGATAACGGTGATGAATGAGTGAGTTTCCCTATGATTTTTGTTCCAATATATAATCCTAAGATACTTAAACTTAATCTTGTTAATGTAGAACTATTTAGTAGATTGAATACTTGCTCCCAGTTCTTATTTAAATTACAAAAATAGTTTCTGACTTCTGTGGCTGTAAACGGTGGCATTTCCTTTTTAAACTCTTCAATCAAAGGAATAAGATATTCTTGTTCTCTAACTTTTAATTTTTTATAGAAAAGATCACTGTTTACCTCTGTAAAAGAAAGTGTGTCTTCTTCGTGAGACGTACAAAACATACAACTTCCCATATCGTTTACTGCATTCATAATTTCGGGATGAATTGATTTGAAGTCCTCTAAAAAACGTCTGTCTATTTTTTGCCTGAAGAATAAATCATATTGTTTCAGTAAATGATTCTCAAAAGTATCTATCGGATAAAAACCAGAAATATTCATGGTAGCATTTCTTTGAATTATATACTCGATATCAATGGTCTTAATATTGTAAGCTATGTCAACAATGGGGGAGAGTTGTTTGAAAAACAGTTCCAGCATAAATGAAATAGAAGGATTGACCATCTGCTGTCTAAGCATCATGAAGGTAATCAAAGCAGATGTTGATGCATTTAGGTTAGGTATAAGTTTTATCGCTTCGTTTAATATGGCTTTTTCTGTTGATATGTTTTGAAAATTTAGTCTGTCAATTAAAACGTCTATAATAAACTCTTTTGCTCTTTTATCTTCTGTGGAAATATATTCAATTAGGGTATCATGTAAAAAGGCTTGCATAGATAAAGACTGGAACCTTTCAGTCAGGTGTTTTTGTTGTTCTTTTGCTAGCTTTTCAAGAATACTTTTTATACACTCTTCAATTTCTTGTTTAGCTTGTTCTATGGCTGTGGTAGTGTATTTATCAAAGTCTGTCCGTAGGATTTCGAGGCAAGAGGTCTGGAGGTCTTTAGAGATTTGCCCATCAATTGTTAGATTTCCATTGATAATAACTACATTATTAGAGTTCTCAATCTTTCCAATGTACTGTATTTTATTGTTGTCTAACATATTCAGTTGTTTTTGATTTTTTTTTTACTCTATTGAGTCATGTGGTATATTCACATGCTTCACCAATAGACTTATCTTTTCTCCGAATAAGTTCACTATATTGATACAAGATAACCTTCATCTCTCTTCCTTCTTTTTTCCTTGAATTCTCTTTACTTGTTCCTCTATTTCCTCAATCGAAGGCAGTTGACTTTTAATATCTTCGGGAATCAGCTTAGACAGCTCATACTCTGATATGCCGATAGGCTGATTTGTTGATTCCAGTGCATATTGCGCCATTACTTGGTTTTTTGTCTTGCAGATAAGCAAGCCGATGGTGGGGGTATCGCCAGGTTTACATTTTAGATGGTTTACGGCACTGATATAAGTACCGAGTTGACCTATAAATTCAGGTTTGAACTTCTGCACTTTTAGCTCGATTACGCAATAACAACGCAGTTCCAAGTGGTAAAAAAGCAAGTCGGGATAGATTGTTTCATCGCCTACTTCCAAAGGCATTTGACGTCCTACGAATGCAAATCCTTTACCCAATTCAAGCAGAAAACGAGTGATATTCTGTGTCAAAACCTTTTCTAACTCTAATTCTTGAAAATCTTTGGTAATGGTCAGGAAATCGAAGTTATAGGGGTCTTTGAGTGTCTGTAGAGCTAGGTCACTTTGCGGTTTTGGTAGCAGACGACTGAAATTGTTTACCGCTTTGCCTTGCCGCTCATAGAGATTGGTATCAAGAAAGTTGAGCAAAACGGCACGACTCCAGCCGTTTTCTACAGTTTCATTCAGATAGAATAGAGCCTTATCCACTTCCTTGCATTGGGAGATGATATAGAGATGATGCCCCCAAGGGATGGAGAAAAATTTCTCTTCACCTAATTTGGAAACAACTTGTTTCCAAATTGTATATGGCTCATTATAAAATAGATACCACTGCTTTATACTGCGTATGTTTCTATATGAGAACCCTTTCATATCAGGAAATTCTGCCATCAGCTCACGACTCAACTCTTCGAGAAATCCGCTTCCCCAAGTCATTTCTTTCTGCCGTTCTATAATTTCTGCCCCCAGTTGCCAGTAAAGGTGAAGCAGTTCGCTGTTCACGCGTACAGCCGCTTTAATCTGTGCACTACGAATGTCTTGTTTTAGGTGGTTTACCCAATCCTTGAACGGTTGATTTATAGATAGTGCTGTTTTCATATTTTTATTTTCTTCATCGTCATATTCGATGTTTCTATTTCACAAAGTTAAGAAAAAGAATTTATTTCAACTGTAATCCTTTCCGTCTTTTCTACCTCTCCACTTTTACCACACAATATATCATCTCCCCCTCTCTTTCCTTTACCTCATCCCGTGTTGCTGCAATATCCTCCCGAACACGTTCACCCGTTTTGCAGAGAATAGGTATCGCACTATGTCGCTGTATTTCTTCCTATATTTTCGCAGGCGATAATTATTCCCCTTGTAGGGCTTCAAAAGGGAATCCGTCTGTTTCCCTAAGGAGAACGGTTTGTTTCAATATGGAGAACAGTTTGTTTCATTAGTAGGAAACAGTTTGTTCCGTTAAAGAAAACAGTTCGTTTTATTGAGTGCGAACAGTTTGTTTCATAGTATGTGAACTAAAGTGTTATCTATATTTTCAGTGATAAAATGACATGAAAAGGGGGCTGAAGATTACCTTTCTACCATTTGTATTCCTCGCTGTAAGAGTCGAAAGCCGGTTCTCCCGGAATGTTGTATTGGTGGAAAGTTCTGCGGATATAGTTCTGGTCTTCGGGGGAAAGGTAAGATTCTTCCCGGTAGAAGCGGTAGTATTTTCCGCGGCCGAAATGGGCTATCAACTGGCTTTTCAGAGGTTGGAGATTCTTGTAGGGAACTTCATCGAGCAAGTGGCTGATTCCCCACGCAACATGTATCTTTTGTGTCGATTGGAAATAGGCGCATTGACTGCTATCCTCTGGAATGCACAGTGGATTGATGATGCGGATGGACGGGTACTCGGGGGTATCGCGAAGGGCAGCTAAGCGATGCAGGCAGTTGTCGGCTTTCGGGCATTGGTTGTTGAAACAGCGTGAGTAGTTGGCAGGTGCTAAAGGTTTTTCGGAAGAATGTTTCATGTTTATATATACTTTGATGAAGCTACAAAGATAACACTAACTTTTTGATATAGCCTTCTGTTCTCTTGTTTGAAATGCCTCTTCATTGAAAAAACAGTAGCCGGAACCACTGAATCCAGTAATTCCGGCTGTACCGTTCTTTCTTATAAGTATGGATGGACTATTTCACCTGGATGATGTCATAATTCAAGTCACTCACTGCTTCCTGCAGGCTGTCGTTGACAAGGCGCAGGGTAGTGTCGTTCACTACTACGAAGTACACCGGAGTGTCGCCGTCGTCTGGAGTCAGTTTGATGGCTGTTTTCTTCTTGTTGTCGACGTCTTTCTGGATAACTTCTTTCTTTCCTTTGGAAGTAAAGCTCTTGTTCTTTCCGGGGCCTTCGGCATCCAGATAAGTTGTTACCAGCGTGTAGCCGCTTTCTCCGTCGGGACCTACACTGTCTACGCTCAATACATACTGGATGCCCGGACCGTCGGCGGCGGGAAGGATTCCTTCGTATACGGCTACGGCAGACGAGTCATTGCCGGTAACAGCCATTACACTTTCGTCCATGGCGACGGCGTCATTGTTCTGAGTTCCTTTTGATTGGCAGGATACCAATGCAGCGGCAAGGGCTGCAATCATCATTACTTTTTTCATTGCTTTAATGGTTTAAGTTAATTATAAAGACGCAATAGCGTTTGTTATTCATCTTCTTCTTTCTTGATGACGAGCAGCTTGTCCACCCGTCCGCGGTCCATATCCACCACTTCGAAGTCCAGGTTTTTGTAGCTGAACAAGTCTCCGGCTTTCGGCACCCGTCCTATCAAGAACATGGCAAGACCGCTCAAGGTGGTGAAGTCTTCTTCTTTCAGGTCATCATAGTTCATAATGCCCATCGCCTCCATAAAGTCATCCAGATTCATGGAAGCTTCCACCAGCATGGAACCGTCTTGACGAACAACGATTTCCTCTTCTTCCGTTTCATTCTCTTCGAGGATGTCTCCGAAGATACTTTCCGTCAAATCGTGCAGGGTGATGATACCTTCTGTATTTCCATACTCGTCTACAACAACTCCGAACTTGTTTTTGTTCTTCTTAAACAGCTCTAAAACTTTCTTTGCATACAAACTTTCCGGAATAAACAAAGCAGGGCGTGCAATACTACGTAAGTTGAAGGGTTGTTCGCCGCCCATCATCAAGATGATGTCCTTTACGGAAACCACACCGATAATCTCGTCCTTTCCCCGCTCCACCAGGAGATATTTGCTGAAGTGTTCTTCGTGGATGATACGCAGCACCTCTTCCGGTGTGTCTGTGGGATGGAGCACGACGATGTCGCGGCGATAGGTCATCAGGTCATTCGCTCTTTTGTCCGAGAAGCGGAACACGTCACGCAACATTTCCGTTTCGTCTTTGTCGATGACGCCTTGTTCCGAGCTTTGGTGCAGAATCATCTTCAGTTCGTCTTGTGTCATTTGGCGTTCTTCGCCGCTGTTCAGTCCGATGAGTTTGTTCATCAGTTTGGTGGAAGCGCTCAGCAGGCATACAAACGGATAGGAAATCTTGGTCAGCACAATCATGAAGGGGCTGAGCATGGTGGCCCATCGTTCCGGGTTGTTCAAGGCGATGGACTTGGGCACCAGTTCGCCTATGATGAGCGACAGATAGGTGATGATGGCTACTACGGTAATCATGGCGAGAGTCTTGGCATAGGCGGCTACTCCCGGAATGAGGGCGAACAGCGGTTCTACGTCATCAGCGATGGTGGCACCACCATAGGCACCGGATACGATACCGATAAGAGTAATACCGATTTGGATGGTGGAGAGGAATTTTTCGGGTTCTTCCAGTTGTTTCAATACTCCTTTGGCTCTTTTGTTCCCTTTTCCGACAAGAGTTTCAAGGCGTGCTTTACTTGAGGAGACTAAAGCGATTTCATACATGGCAAAAATGCCGTTCAGAATAAGTAAAAGTAGAATGATAATAAACTCCATAGTGGATTTTGAATAGTTTGTGAGGCAAAGATAATGATTTTTCAGTATTTATTGTTAATATTGCCATCCGTTAGAAAAAATAAACAATAAATAGATGAAAAAAAGAATTATTGCCTTGGGGCTTTTGTGGTGTCTGTCTGCCGTAATGTTGCAGGCGGCACGTGTAGACACGGTGTTGGTGAGAAGTGCAGCCATGAATAAGGATGTAAAAGTTGTGTATGTATTGCCTGATAAGGCTATCGGCAAGCAGGCTTGTCCGGTGGTTTATCTGTTGCACGGTTATGGCGGCAATGCGCGGAGCTGGGTGCAGCTGAAGCCGGAATTGCCGCAGATGGCGGATGAGAAAGGAATCATATTTGTATGTCCGGACGGCAAGAACAGTTGGTATTGGGACAGTCCGGAGAATCCTGCCTACCGTTATGAGACTTTTGTCACCTCGGAATTGGTGAAGTATACAGACGGGAACTATGCTACCATTCCCGATAGAAAGGCGCGTGCCATCAGTGGATTGAGTATGGGCGGCCACGGTGCTTTGTGGAGTGCTATCCGTCATAAGGATGTGTTCGGTGCGGCGGGCAGTATGAGTGGAGGAGTGGATATACGGCCGTTCCCCCAGAATTGGGAAATGAACAAGCAGTTGGGAGAGTTTGCTGCCAACAAGGCATCTTGGGATGCGCATACGGTGGTCAACCAGCTGGATAAGATTGTAAATGGAGACTTGGCGCTAATCATCGACTGCGGTGAGGCCGATTTCTTTCTTGAAGTGAACAAGGACTTGCACAACCGGCTGCTGGCAAGGAAGATAGACCATGACTTCATCACCCGTCCCGGTGGACATACCGGAACGTATTGGAACAACTCCATAGACTATCACGTCCTTTTCTTCGACAAGTTCTTTAAGAAGTAAGTAACTTATTATTCGATGGTATAGTTCACGGTGCGTGTGTAGTCCTGCTCGTAGCCGTTCCTTATATGCCTGACGACTGCATGGCAGGAAGTGACGATACCCCGGTTATCTAACGTATAAGTATAGGTGGTGGTCTCTTCACTTTCTCCGTTGCTGTCCGGGATGAGTTGGGTAATCAGATAGTTTGCAGGTTCTCCCAATATCTTCCCGTATATGGCAACCGCATGCATGGAAAGCGGATACATGTCCGTAATGAATAGGCTTGGTATTTCGGAGATATTTGCAATTTCATTGTCTGATGGTGTGGTAGCCGTACTGTTGTGCTCAAAAGTGTCAACCTTTTGCTGTATGCGCAATGCCCGGAAGTTGCTGTAGTCTATTGTAATGAATGAGTATTCTTTTCCGTCGTCCAGCTTTTCTGTGATGTTTTCCAGATAGTATTTGTCTTCGGTGTTGATGAGGTAGGAGAAGGTGTAAGTACGGGTATTTCCTGCCATATCCTGACTGGTACAAGTGGTGGCATAACCTTTGTCATTCAGCGTGTAGGTTGATACTGTACCTGCTTCGTCGGTTATCACGGCTTGATGGTCCTTGTATTCGACAGTAGTGGTATTCTCTATCTCGAAGAGTTCGTCTCCTGCTGTAAAGCTCTGTTTGCCGGTGTAGCTGGTCAGCCTGCCTGCACTGTTGTAAAGGTAGGTGTGGGTGGCAGTAACCGGTTGCGCATCGCTCTCTATCACTTCTTTGAGTTCGATTTTGGAGAAAGGAGTGGTGGGGTAGGTTGACGGCTCCGGTTCTGGCGTATCACTGCCATTGTTATCATCGCTGCAAGCTGCCAGTCCGCCGAGCAACAGCAGGCTGAACATGATTCCCGAAAATCGGGTGATGATTGTAACTCTTCTGTTTAGTTTCATCCTATTTGTCTTTTTATTTGATGCGTACGGCATGGCTTGCCCGACGTTCAATGGAGTTTGCGAGAGTGGTCACTCTTAAAGAACGGGTATCTTCTTGTGCGGGCGGTTGTATGCTTCCGTCGATGGCGCCGAGTGCAGTGCTCAATAAGGCTTCGTTGGTATCTCCAAAGGGCAGGAAACGTGACATGTCGCTCATCTCATTCACTACATATCCCGAGTAGGCCGGTTGGAATCCGGATTCATAATCAGATTTCCCTTCCGAATTGTATATCTTGCAGACGATGGGATTCATCGTTATCATCAGTTCGGGGCTGGAGAAATTCCTGGAACCTACATTCTTGCCTACGGTAGTACCGCCGATTATGACAACATCCATATACGGGTCGAGGCAGTTAATCACCATTTCGGAGGCGGAGGCAGTCTGGCTGCTGGTAAGTACGTAGAGAGTATTCAGGTTTAGGTTTGCTCCGTTTCCGATGAGTCCGGAATTCAGGGTGAACGGTACTATCTGCGGATTGAAGCGGTTGTTGAATTCCAGGTACCCCAACTCTTGTCCCAAGGCGGAGGAAGGTGCAAGCATGGTACACAGCAATTCTGCGCAACTCAGTAATCCACCGTTGTTGTAGCGCAAGTCAAGGATGAATTCGTTGACTTGCTGTGATGCGAAATATTGGAATGCGCTGCGCAGGTCGTTGTCATATTCATTACTGTTGTCCGTGGGGCCGGAACTGAAGTGGTTGTAGACCAGATAACCTATTTTCTTGCTGCCTGATGTATATACATTCTTATAGTGCACCGGGTTGTCGTTGACGGGACGCGCCGATGCTATCTGTCTGGGTTTGTCGTAAGCAACGATGGCATTTTTCTCCACGTCGTAATAACCTACTGTAAGTTCCATGGCACTACTTCCATACAGTTTCTTATAATTCTGTTCAGTAATAAAGTTCCCGTCCATCTTCATAATCCAGTCACCCCGTTTTAGCCCGATTTCCGAGGCCGGGCTTCCGTCGGCAACGTAAAGAATCTGTGCAACAATGGCATTCTCTTCTCCTTCTACTTCTATCTGGTTGGTAGTGAACTGGAATCCGTAGCTGTAATCCGTATAGGGGATGCTGCGGGTAGTGGTGATGCTGACCAGACTGTCGATGGTGGAGAATTTGTCTTCTTCGGATTTGAGCGAGGCAAAGAAAGTGAAAGGGGCTTGAAAATAGTTCAAGTCGTTGGTATGGGGGATAGCGTCTACCCAATAGTACCACACACGCATGGTATCGTCAATCCAGCGGTCTGTCTGGGTCTGTCCGGCATACTCTTTCCAGCGGTCCACCCCGCAGGAAGTCAGATAAATGGGAAGAATCAGGGTTCCCAATATGAGTATCAGTATATTTCTTGCTTTCATGGGGGCAAAGATAGTGCAAATTGAGTGCAGAACTTTCATGCTTGCATGAAAAAGTTTTGCCGAAATGCAGTCTATCTTATCTAAAGATAGAAAATTGCTTGCTTATCTACCACAATTGTGGTATAAAATTCCCTAATCTGTGTCATTGTCTGCCCCGGCTTATCGCTCTATCTTTGCAACATCCGAATGAGAAACGGTTTATTCACCTAAAATACAAACGACAATGGAAACAAAGAAATTGCACTTTGAGACTCTACAACTTCACGTTGGACAAGAACAACCCGACCCGGCAACTGATGCCCGCGCCGTACCTATCTATCAGACAACTTCGTATGTATTTCGTAATTCGGCCCATGCGGCAGCCCGCTTTGGCTTGCAGGACCCGGGGAATATTTACGGGCGGTTGACGAATTCCACCCAGGATGTGTTCGAGAAACGTGTGGCGGCTCTGGAAGGCGGTGTTGCCGGATTGGCCGTAGCCTCGGGTGCGGCAGCCATCACTTATGCCTTTGAGAATATCACCCGTGCAGGCGACCATATCGTGGCAGCTAAGACCATCTACGGCGGAACGTATAATCTGCTGGCCCACACATTGCCTGCCTACGGGGTTACCACTACTTTTGTGGACCCGGGCAATCTGGACAATTTCGAGAAAGCGATTCAGGAGAATACCAAGGCAGTATTCATTGAAACGCTGGGAAATCCGAATTGCAACATCATTGACATTGATGCCGTTGCTGAAATAGCACACCGTCACCGGATTCCTCTGATTATAGATAACACCTTCGGTACTCCTTACTTGATTCGTCCCATAGAGCATGGGGCAGATATTGTAGTCCATTCGGCAACGAAGTTCATCGGAGGGCATGGTACGTCCTTGGGTGGTGTTATTGTAGATAGCGGCAAGTTCGACTGGGTGGCCTCGGGGAAGTTTCCCCAACTGACGGAACCGGACCCGAGTTATCATGGAGTACGTTTCGTCGACGCTGCCGGTCCTGCTGCCTATGCCATCCGTATCCGTGCCGTATTGTTGCGTGATACCGGTGCCACAATCAGTCCTTTCAATGCTTTCATTCTGTTGCAAGGATTGGAGACGTTGTCGCTTCGCGTGGAACGTCATGTGGAGAATGCCTTGAAAGTGGTTGAATTCTTGAAGAAGCATCCCAAAGTGGTTGCCGTGAACCACCCGTCCCTGCCCGAGTATCCTGACCACGCGCTTTACGGGAAATACTTTCCGAATGGAGGCGGTTCTATCTTTACGTTTGAGGTGCGGGGCGGTGTGAAGGAAGCGCAGACGTTTATTGACAGTTTACAGATATTCTCGTTGCTTGCCAATGTGGCTGATGTGAAATCCCTGGTTATCCATCCTGCCACCACTACCCATTCCCAATTGAGTGCACGGGAATTGGAAGAACAAGGCATCAAACCGGGCACGGTCCGCCTCTCCATCGGGACAGAACATATCGATGATTTGCTGGACGACTTGTCCCAGGCATTTGACAGAATTTAAAAGAATAACAGTATACGATAGAATGAATATTGCTGTATTATTGTCGGGAGGTGTAGACAGCTCCGTGGTGGTACATCTCCTTTGCGAACAAGGTTACCGTCCTTCTCTATTTTATATCAAAATAGGGAGGGACGATGCCGATTATATGGACTGCTCTGCGGAAGAGGATATGGAGATGGCTTCTGCCATTGCCCGGCGTTATGGATTATCGTTGGAAGTAGTGGACCTGCACCGGGAGTATTGGGACCAGGTGGCGGCTTATGCCATTGATAAAATAAGACGTGGCTTGACTCCCAATCCGGATGTGATGTGCAACAAGCTGATAAAGTTCGGGTGCTTTGAGCAACGTGTGGGGAAGGATTTCGATATCACGGCAACCGGGCACTACGCCACTACGGTGTTGAGGGATGGAAAGACATGGCTCGGTACCGCTGCCGATTCCGTGAAAGACCAGACCGACTTTCTGGCACAGATAGATTATCTGCAAGTTTCCAAACTGATGTTTCCATTGGGCAGACTGATGAAGAATGAGGTTCGTGACATAGCCCTGCGTGCCGGATTGCCCAGCGCCAGACGTCGTGACAGTCAGGGCATCTGCTTTCTGGGAAAGATTGATTATAATGATTTTGTGCGCCGTTTCCTTGGCGAAAGGGAAGGGGATATTGTGGAGTTGGAAACGGGTAGAAAGTTGGGCAAGCATCGGGGCTATTGGTTTCATACCATCGGCCAGCGTAAAGGATTGGGGTTGGGTGGAGGACCGTGGTTTGTTGTCCGCAAGGATGTGGAGGAGAATGTGATTTACGTGTCCCGCGGATGTGATACGGCATTGCAATACGGCTATGAATTCCGTATGTACGATTTTCATTTCATTACGGATAATCCCTGGAAGGGAGCGCAGGAAGAGGTGGAGGTGACTTTCAAGATACGCCATACGCCGGAGTTTGTCAAAGGCAGGTTGCAAAAGGAGGCGGAGGGTTACCGCATTGTTTCGGAAGAAAAGCTGCAAGGCATTGCTCCGGGCCAGTTCGGAGTGGTGTATGATGCTGATGCCCGGCTGTGTGTCGGGAGCGGGGAGATTTATATATAATATTCCACCAAGTCTACGATGCCTGCCTTCATGGCATATTTGGTGGCTTCGTGCGCATTGTTTACACCCAGTTTCCGGAAGATATTCTTCCGGTGGCTGTTTACCGTATGGAAGCTGAGGTTTCGTTCGGCAGCTATTTCTTTGGTTGTTTTCCCCAGGGCTATCTCTTTTAGGATGCTCCGTTCGGCAGTAGTCAGTAAATCATCTTTGATGGTAGGATGAGTGGGGGAGGAGGAACCGTTGCCTGCGAGCAGCAGGTTACTGACGTGATTACAGATGAATCGCTCCTTGCGTGAGGCGCATTGTAGTGCGGTCAGTATCTCTTCTTTGGAATTATCCTTCAGCGCTACGCCGAATGCCATGCTGCTGAACAATACCTGGCGCAGGAACGGTAGGCTCAATTCGTCGGAAAAGAGTAGCCAATCGGCTTCCTTGAAGCGTTCGTGAAGTACCATTAGCTCTTCGGCTCCCGAAAAATCAAAAAGGGTATAGTCCAGAATGACAACGGCGGTGGGATGCAGGCGTAGTTGCTGTATCAGTTCTGCCTTGTTGTCGGCTTCCAGCAGCAGGGAGGTGTCTTTCTGTCTGCCCAATAGGAACATCATGCCTGCTTTGGTGATATCTTGATTGTCTGCAATGATAAATTCTCTCATGACATTGGTATATAAAAAACTCCGCTACAAATGTACACTTTTTAGTGTGATTTGTGGCGGAGTGGGAATATATATATTTATATAAGGGTTTTACCAGGAACGTCCCTTGAATATGTTGGATTGTTCCAGCGGAACCAGGTTCCCGCTCAAAGTCATGGTGTTGGAGTTGAAGTTCGGGCTGATGGTTACGGTTGCGTTGTTCCCGCCATCGGTCAGCGTAAGGAATATCTGGGCGGAAATGCCGATACCCTGGATGCTGAAGTTACAATTCACGTTGCCCCGTTTGTCGGTAGTCATTTGGATGTCCGATACGGTTCCGTCTACTGTTACACCGCCAATGCCGTTAGGACCTGGGTATACGGTGTTGAAGGCTACCTGCACGGTGCCACGTCCTTGGTTGACCAATACGAAGTTGGTGTTGGAGTTTACAAATGCGGTCTGTCCGTTGCGGAACATCACTTGGTCTGCCTCCATTACGAACTGGTGAGCTTTCAAGGCCGCCATTGCGTCATCGTACGAAATGGCATCCTGTGCTTGTTCTTCAGCTTTCAGGCGTGCACGTTCTGCGTCTCTTTGGGCTTTACGGTCTGCGCGCTTTTCAGCTCTACTCTCTTGTGCATACATGGTCGTTGTTGCCATGCTTACCAATACTACTGCTGCTAATGCAATAAACTTTTTCATAATCGAATCTTTTTTTGTTTAGGTTTAAATAAATTGTTCGTTATAAGTTTATTGCAAGAACAATGCCTATCCAGGATTGTTCACCGGTTTTTTAATTATTTTATATCCGATAGCAGCAATAAAGATACTCATTACCGGACTGATAAGGTTGAAGAAGCAATAGGGAAGGTAGGTCAGTGTGGGTACACTCAAAATGGTGGCTTGCGTCATGCCGCAGGTGTTCCATGGGATAAGCGGGGAGGTGACGGTAACGGCATCTTCCGTGGTACGGCTAAGTAGCCGGCTTTCGTAGCCTTTCTTTGCGTAAACGTTGCTGAACATGTTTCCGGTGAGGATAATGCTGATGTACTGGTCTGCCGTGGCAAGGTTCAGGAACAATCCGGAACATACGGTGGATGCTACCATGCTGGCTGTATTCTTCATGAAGCGGACGAATAGGGAAGTGATGCTTCCTAGCATGCCGCTTGCCGTCATGGCTCCACCGAAACACATGGCGCAGATGATGAGCCAGATGGTATTCATCATTCCTGCCATACCTCGTGTGGCAATCAGTTCTGTCAACATGTCACTGTCAGTTTGTAGACTGGTACTGCCATAGAATGTCATCATTATCCCTTTGAACATATTCCCACCTTCCGCTATCTCATTCAGTAGTCCCGGTTGGAAGATGAAGGC
>ULJF01021352.1_pt1 | contig 48176 bp, 21 predicted proteins | sample 1950821 | NCBI WGS metagenome assembly ULJF01 (sample SAMEA4835466, study PRJEB28245) | human gut metagenome | biome: gut microbiome; material: fecal sample | place: Denmark | collected 2008 | reverse complement strand
GTAGTCAAGAACTAGAAAGAGCTAAAGTAATTATATCTCCAAGTAACTTTAAATATTTAAACGGAATTTTAGATCAAACTATAGTAAAGGTTGAAATATTCCCCAAAGATACTATTTTACGCTCTGGAGATAAGTTTACTATACTTCTAGACTCTGCAAATGTTAATAGCTTAAAGCTATTTATATCAAATTTCTTAAATGCGTCCGGAAGTAAGGCAACATCTCCGAAGAATAAACTACTAACTCTGTCTGTAGCAGTATTAGACTCTAATAATAATCTTAGAGACATTACTAGCCAATTAAAACGATTTGATGCTAATAATAAAGTTATAACATTTGATGCATCAGCATCTCCAATATTGAAGTTTAATTCTGGATACTTTATTCAGACTATGAGTAATTCTGAAAGTACAGATGTAGACGAATTTAGAAAGAAACATGCAGTAAATACCTATAATAATAAAGTATTTGGGAATTTATACTTAGTAGCTAGTTTAAATGTTATAGACTCTATAGGAGTTTCTACATTCGGATACAGAAATACCACAGATGTAGATGTAAGTTATGATGATATAGAGGTAACTGTTCCGGCTAAAAATGCGGCTGTTATCTTTGAAGTGGAGTATAAATACAATTGTCCAGACGGAATTTATGGTTCTCCGGACAGTAGCATAGTTACAAACATTGCTGATGTAAATACATCTTATAATTCCTATTACGGTAACTCTTCTGAATATTCTCCCAGCAATGTTATTCTAGGGACTCAGTTCAGTACTTCCAGGGATTCTAGCAAAGCTACTTATACATTGCCATTTCATACAAATCCTGCTTCTGACAAATCATGGCCTATATACGACTTAAATACTGGTTTATATGACAGAAAGGTTAGAGGACAACTCAATTTGTCAATAAAGGAGGACGTAGAGAATGATACTTTAGTGTATAGTGCTATTCCGTGTATGGAGTATACTAAGTTACCTGGATTAGAAATTAATGGGTCTATTAACTTAGCAAAGCTAGGTAGTGGTGATATAAGTATGAAAGTTTGGAGATATTATTGTAATCCAGATTCTATGACACTTACTTGGGGACTTGAAGCTTATCCTAGACATGGTACAGCTATAGAATCTGTAATATTTGAATTTTACGATATATTCACTGCTTCAAAGGTAATGACATATACAGCTCCAAGAAGAAGAAGTTACAATGGTTCATTTACCGAAACTTTTAATTTTGGAGTTCTACAACCAAGAAGACTGTATCTAGTTAGAATAGCTTATAAATTAAATACTGACAATAAAGACTACTACACTACAGTAGGATATAGATGGATGTTTACAACTACTCTATATAATGCCCAGTATTTTAGAACCGATGAATCATTCGTAGATGACTTTGCTAATTTAGATGTAGATACTCTTAACAAGTTAGTATTTAATATAGAGAATGCACTTAAATTACTAAGTAGACTTCCTAGTGCTCCTATTATTAGCGACGAGTCTTATATGACTAATGAAGCTAAAGAATATAACACTTATAAGAACTCTAAAACTGAATTTGTATATTCAGTGAATCCAGTGCATGAACTTGAAGGAGCTGAAAAGTATCCATTTAAAGTAAATGAAGCTAGTATTGAAACAGAAATAGAGGTATCTAGAGATAATGAAGAAACTAAGCCTAAAATGACACTTCCTGAAATTACTCTAATAGGTACCGCCAAACCAGGCAATATTAATGGATATAAGGAGTATAAATTCCAAATAGATAAAACTTCTACCTGGGATGAGTCTAAGGATGATGTTGACGATAGTAAATTCTTCGATGCTAGTAACAACCTTATAGGACAACAATTTAAATTCGATTGGGATGATACTGCTAATAGACTAAGGTTAACTGTGATTACTTTATCTAGACTATACACTAATACAGTTAGTACATCTATAACTCTAACAAACCCATATGTACCGTTTATTACTAAAGATACTATTCCAGACGTATTTGGATTTAATCCGGTAGAGGATTTAGATGGAAGACTTATCAATACTAAAGAAATTGGATTTAGAACTAGGGACAGAGGTCGTGTTGAGAGAGAAATAATAGACTACTTCTGGAGAGATTCTACTAATGCCAAGAGTAGACCCAATTACTATGGAGGAATGGGAGATACTGGTGTATGGCAGATAAAGGAGAAGGACGATTTGCATGTTAGAGATTTTAGAGATAAAGTAAAAGAGGTTATTCAAAAGGTTATTGCTGAAAGACCTATATGTGTAATTGTCGGAAATCCAGGAGCATACAATCATTCTAACGTATTTGATGATAGCTCTAACACCTATGAACATATAAAGAGTAAAAGTGATAAATTTTTAGGAGGGCGCTCTAACCAAATATTGCTATGGTACGATGGTAACGATTATGTATGGGTAGAAGACTTCTGTTATGGTAATTCCTCATATCCTACCTTGGAAATGACTGAAATAGTGTACAGAACATTTAAAAATGTACTTATTCAAAAGGGGACAGCAGTAGCTCATACATTCTTCTCTTTAAATAAGAAACACTATGCATACAACGCTGAGTATGATGCTTCAGTAGAAGGTAATCTTACTTGTTCTTCTACATATAGTGACGAAGTTTTAATTTCAGAGGATGGTTCCTTTATATATACTAGCGACTCTATTAAGGAACAAGTTAATAAGGTGCTAGAACAAGTGGATGCTATCATTAGCGGAGAGGAGCAAGTTAAGGAGGAGGATGTTACAGAAATAGTTAAGCTAGCAACATTTAATCATGTAGACAATGAAGATTTTAACATCCCAGTTGAAGTTACAGTAGAGGCTCCAGGAATGGAGGACGTGTATAATGCGGCTGTTGGAGTAGCAGATGGTAGTACATTCGGAACTGTTGCAGTATTGTACGACAATACAGTTGTACCTCTTGACTATAATGATAAACCATTTATATCAGGTACCATATACTATGCAGAAGAGAACAAAGATGTTAAATTAGCAACTGTATCCTCTGGGGCAAATGTAGTTAGAAACCTAAAAGTACAAGACGGTACTCTCATGGTTAAACAAGTTACTAAAGTAACTAAACAGTTCGAGATAGTCGCAGGTGGAGACGCTACTTGGTATTTCGACGGCTTACCAGTAGTAGATATAGAATTTAAAGATAGTAGAGCAGTAGGAACCAATTGGGGTAAATTAAGCGTATACGAGTAATGGTACAATTATCCGAGGGCAGTTTTACAATTAGCAATTTAAACTTCCAAACCCTAAGCATATCTTATTACCTAAGCCAGATAAAGCCTGAAGGTAAGATTGTATATGAATACAATCCATTGCGCAACTTTAGACTGTCTGAGGATATAGATAATGAGGGTAGACATCCAGGCGATGTAGGCTTTAATAGCGATGAGGTCATTGAGGCTGGAAGTATAATAGACTTAGATACAGAGTTATTAGGATTTAGTTTAAATAATCCTGTAGATATAGTTACTCAGTCTTCCTACGATGGCTCAGTTAACCTTATTATTAATGACAATAGAAACATACCAAGATTAATAAACACTAGATTCTCTGTACTTCAAAATAATACTTATGAAGTAGTAGATAGAATCGGAAATAACGACACTAATCTATATGACGAGAATCAATTCGATTTAGATACATCTCTTTATAAAAGAGTTAATACAATTCCCTCATTAACATTCAATGGGGTTTTACATCATGGAAATTTAAGTGTAGGAAATTACGTATTGTACTTTAAATATGCAGATGCTGATGATAACGAAACTGATTTCGTAGCAGAATCAGGTATTATATCATGCTTTATAGGAAATGATGGTGATCCGTTCTCTATTAATGGAGGATTTATTGATCAAAATAGTCATAAATCTATCAACTTCTTAGTGTCAGACATTGATGGAAGTTATGATTATTTAAAAGTTTACTATACTAGAAGTACATCAGATGTTAGCCAGAATAGAGTTGTAACTGCATTTAAAATAGAGAAGAAATATCCAGTAAGAAATGGTATATGTAATATAATCATTACTGGAGATGAAAATGCAGTTGAGATTCCTATATCAGATATAAATATGCAATATTTGATTGCTGATAAAGTTAAAGCCCAGGCAGTATGTCAGAACATGCTGTTCTTGGGTAACTTTAATAAGCCAGATCAAATGTATCAGGATTTAACTGATATAAGCTTAAGAATTCTCCCATATATTGATGTGAAGAAATCTGAGGACCTTATAGGATATGTAGATAATACCTATACTGATATAAGTGTTTCGAATACCCCTGGAGAGTATTATAATACTAAGAACATCTATAATTATGTTGGATATTGGAATGAGGAGTTTTATAGACTTGCCATAGTATGGGTAATGACTGACGGAACTCTATCTCCAGCATACAATATCAGAGGTAAGAATAAAATTCCAACCAGAGATAATTTATTTGGAGTTGATGGATATACTCTAGATGGGCTTACCGACTTGTTTGATAGTGAGGGTAAACGAACATATATAGCAGTTGATGAAGAAACTTACGAGATAGAAGATTCACAGAATTATGAGAATGCTAAGGGTGTTATTAAAATAGATTATACTCCAGATTCAGGAGACTTTACAGTATGTGGAATTGGAGTATTCATTCCTACAGAGGTTGCAGAATACTTGAAAGATAAAGTTAAAGGATTCTTTATAGTAAGACAGAAGAGAATTCCTACAATTTTAGCACAAGCATATGTATTACCTAGAGATATAAATTCTGAAGTACCAGCAATACCAACTGCTCAAGAATATAAAATTGAAAGGTTCTTGGATGATGATAGAATCCTAAATCAGAATTATTCTGAAAGATTAATGAGCATTGATTCAAACTCGTCGGAGTTAGGAGCTAGAGCAGCAATATGTCCAGAATACTCCACCAATCAGGGATATTTTAATTCATTATTCACTGGAACACAATATCTTACTAAGAACTCTAGAGTGCAGCCTACATCTAAGTATCTTGATATTGATGTATATAATGAGAGAAACTACTTCGTACCAGGATATAAGGCTAACTCAGATGATAACTTAGTAAATGCTAAAATAGTGGGAGTTGGTGACAATGTGCCATTAATTGCTATTGAAGATACTTCATTTAGAGGTAGAGCAGGAGAGGCTGAAGAAGCTTTTAGATTTAGGTATGTTAAATCAGACAATAAGACTAAAGATGCTTCTAATTTAGTAAGAGGTATTTACTCTCCGTATCTCGGAATCATAGGAAATACTACCATAGGTAATATAATAAACATATATACTCCGGGATATGGTACGTCAGCATATAAACAATATTTCACTACTAGATATGATGATACATCTCCTTATTATGCTATAGGAGATAGAGTCAGTATAGAGGATGTAATCAGTAAGTATGAATTAACTACAGTAGGAGATGTTTCTGGCTATGTTAAGACTTATTATAGAGGAGATTGTTATATATGCAACTATACTCATAGACTTAATAGAAACTTCCAAGACCCGTCAGCTCCTATAAATGATGAGATAGTAGACGATAATACTTGGAAAGATAACTATGATAATGAGAATAAAGAGAAGAATGAGAAGATAAACAGAGGAGACGTTAATGCAATTAGACTTGGAAGTTGGATTACCGTTAAATACTACACCTCTAGAAATCTATCTATAAGATCTCTTGATTATAGTTATCCTAGTGAGGAAGGACTTACTGGACTTAAAAGAGGATTCTATCCCTTACAAGAAATGAGTACAGACGGTAATTATAAAATTCCAGAATCGTCTGTAGTAAATGAAGGATTTGCAAGTACAGTTGGAGAGAAGGTTTCATACACATTACCTGAAGTGCCTTATATAAAGAATAGATTTGATACTAGGATATTGTACTCTGATTTAGCTATTAATGATGCTTTCAAGAATGGACTTAGAGTATTCCAGTTTACTCATTATAGGGATTATCCTAGAATTTATGGAGGATTAATGAAGATGGTTGAATGGTTCGGTAATCTACTTTGCATATTTGAACATGGAGTAGCTCTTATTCCAGTCAATGAACGTGCAGTTGCTGGAGAAGGTTCGGGTGGAAATGTCTTCATAAACACTTCTAACGTGCTGCCAGAGAATCCAATGATGTTGTCAGATACATTCGGTACTCAATGGCCAGAAAGTGTCATCAAGACTCCCTATTACGTCTATGGAGTGGATACAGTAGGAAGAAAGATATGGAGAACCAACGGCAAACAGTTTGAAGTTATTTCAGATTTTAAGATACAGGAATTTCTGAATGAGAACATTAGTCTAACTGAGCGTGAGCTGACTCCAATAATAGGGGTTAGGAATGTTAAGAGTCATTATAATAGATTCAAGCAAGACGTAATGTTCACATTCTATGATAATCTATACGGATTTGAAGAGAAAGTTTGGAATATATGTTATAATGAGGTTTTAGGTAAATGGATTACATTCTATTCTTGGGTTCCGTCTTACTCAGAGAATATTGATAATGTATATTTTAGCTTCGATAGGGATACTTCTAAATGGATAAGTAAATTGGGTTCTTCCCAGAAAGGTTCTACATCACAAGATGGAGTTATTCTATCTAACGTTGTTATTGATGAATGGGGTACTTATGGCGGATTGAAATCTACGGAATTAGATTTAGTAAATAGAGCTGTTCCTAACGATGATAAAACTGGAGTTACTTATGAGAAGACTTTTAGTATCGTTAGAGACAATTTTGGATTTTACAAGCATTTCGACATTAGAGGAGGTAATCACTTAGTAATGCTTTCTGAACCAGATTGGAAGTATCCTGTAGTTCAATTAAATATTCAATGTGATATTACCGCTAGATACAAGTCTGGAACAGTTCCCACAGATATTAATGAATATTTAACTGGATGGAAAGATTATCTATCATATAATTTAGGATTATATCAATCTAGTATTGCTATTACTACTAAAGAAATTCTAGAGAACGGAGTGAATGACGGCTTGAATCTTACTACGGACTTCTGGAAACATGGTCAGGCAGGAATCATAGATATAAAAGATCCAATTAAACCCTGTTTCTGGTACGGTAAACAACATCCGTTTGAGTATGAATTTGTAGTAGTTGACAATCCATCAGTTCATAAGATATTTAATAATTTGCATATTATTAGTAATAAAGCTAAACCAGATTCATTCCATTATGAAATTGTAGGTGAGGTTTACGACTTCCATGACGATAAGAAGAATATGTATATAAGACAAGAAGCTACTAAAGACTTTTATCAATATAATGGCTCTGACATCTTATATAATAGAAATTTCTTAAATTTAAGAGGTTCCCAAAGACCTATATCTAGAAATGGAATAGCAACAGGAGCTATGGATAAATCTACTATGTTCCCTCTGTATTATGCTAGAGTAGATACTTTTAATGAAGTAGAGGATTACTATAGATTGAAAACTGCCCCTAATAAAGATTATGTTAACTTATCTGGAACTGAAATAGTATACAATGAGAAGTTAAATGAATTTAGAGTATGGACTCATGCTAAAGCAGTAGATATTAAAGACCCTACAGCTGGACGTCTAAGAGGTAATATGAATTATCAGGAAGATGTTTGGGATGTACAGATTAATTCTATTACCTTTGTGCAGAAGAATGAGCCAACTTGGAATAAATCTAATGTAAATGGAGAAGTAATTAATAAGGTTCCTATATCTGTAGGTAATTCTCCAATACCTAATGACCTTAAAGGTTTTGATATTTCTGAAAGTACACCAGTTGAGAATTTTATGCCTAGTGATTTAAGAACATTAGGATATAATATAGATGATATAGATGTATCTGATTGGTGGAGTGGTAGGAAAGAAACTAGGTTAAGAGATAAGTACATTAAGATTAGAGTTAGATATACTGGTGAAGAGCTGGCTATAATTACTGCATTAAAGACATTATTTACAATAAGCTATGCATAACACTTATAAAAGAAGAATTCTGAAGGGGCAGGCAGGTTTGCTTGCTCCTATACAGAATGGAGGTTCTAGTTTCAGTCCATTACCACCGATGCCTCCTATTAATACGTTAAATCCTTCTGGAGGAAGATCTAGAAATGGCATCTTTAATAAGTCCAATATAGGCAGTACCGTAAATGTTGCTAGTCAAGTAGCTGACGTAGTAAGATCATTTATGCCTGAGAATAATGCTTATCAAGGTCCTAAAGGATCTATTACTAGAGGTATAGATAATGCATATGACGCTGCTGCTAACATGGCTATGCAAATTAATCCTGTGATAGGAGGAGCAATGAAAGTTGGAGGTTTAGTATCAGATGGAATTAATGCCATTACTGGTGGTACTGATGGAATGACAACTCAAGATTCTATATTTAGTTCTACATTAGGTAATTTAACCGGATTGGGCATTATAAATAGTGCCTTTGGTAAAAGAGCTAATACTATTAATAAAGATAATGAGACTTGGGAACAGCAAGGTTCTGCTTACGGAGGGTCTTTAGCTAAGGTAGACGATGCTCTTACTAAGAGTGGTAAGAAGTATGGATTATTTAGTAATAGAGCCAGAAAGAAAGCCAATGCTCAAATATCTGAAGCTAAGAGACAGCAGAATTTAGTTGCCGATATTAATGAAGAAGCACAAGATGCATTTGCAGCATCTAACTACAGTGGCATAGGACTTAGAAATCAGATAGCTTTAAATGGCGGATATAGAAGTATGGCTATAGGTAGAAACGGAATAAAGATTTTGGATAAAGAATTACAATGGGCTAACTCTATCCTTAATAAAACTAAAGCCTCTGTTCCAGAATTTAAATCTGGTGGTAAAGTTAATGTAATTCCGGAGGGAGCATTACACAAGAATAAGCATCATTTAGAAGATGTAAATCCAGAATTTAAAGATGTAACTAATAAAGGCATACCAGTAGTTAGTAAGGAAGATGGTGGCGAGTTAGTACAACATGCAGAGATTGAACGTAATGAGATTATATTTAACCTAGATGTAACTAATAAGCTTGAAGAGCTAATGAAGAAGGGCGATGATGAGTCCGCTATTGAGGCAGGTAAGTTGTTAGTACATGAGATACTTAATAATACTATCGACAATACCGGAATATTAAAAGAAATTCAATGAGAAGAATTGCTTTATTAATTATCATGCTCTTCTTAGCTGTGGGGTGTAATAATAGACCTACTAATACAGAATCTTTACTATATTTTGAGAATAAATATACAGAAGCTTGTAACATACCTGTAGTTAAGAGCCAAGTAGGTAATCAAACTGCTTATTTTATAATAGATACTGGTGCTAACACATCACTTATAGATTCAGATTATTATAGAACACACCAAGAACTGTTTGTATTTAGTCATACAGTAGATGTACAATATCATGGAATAGGTGGTTCTACTGAGGAAATGACAGTAGATGTAGTTATAGGCGAACTATCTATAGGAGATGTAATATTTATGGAATCTGATTTATCATCAGTAAGAAGGCAGCTTCAAATAGAGGGATATAATATTATAGGCATTATAGGTTCTGATTTCTTTGAGAGGACTTTGTCTATTATAGACTACGGAAATAGAGCACTATACTTTGCAAGTTTGGATTTAGACTCACTAAACATTGGTAACAAATGAGAATAGAGATAGGTGATAGAACATATAATGTTAAAGTAGCCGAATCAGAAGAAGATAAAATTAAGGGATTACAAGGCAGAAAGTCCTTAGCTGAAGATGAGGGTATGCTGTTTGTTTACGATGAACCTCAGACTGTAGGATTTTGGATGAAAGATACTGATATTCCTCTTGACATTATCTTTATAGATGAGGATTTAGAAGTGATCTCAATATATCAGGGCAACCCAAACGATGACACTATAGCTGAAGAGGATAATGTACTATTAGTACTAGAAGTTAATCAAGGCTCTGGAATAAGTGAGGGGGACGAACTTGATATAGAAGATGATGATGAAGTACCTACTATGAAAGTAATCGCTCCTGATGGTTCTACTCAAATGGAACTAGAAGGAGGAGAGAGAATCTTCAGTAGAAAGAACACTAAGACTCTGATTCGGATGGCTAAAAGAGCTAGTAAAAGTAAGTCAGATAAAGATTATAAGGCACTTGGTAAGAAGATGTTTGAATATTTAAAGCAACAAGACCAACGTGAACCTGAATATGTGGAAAAGAAAGATTAACTTGTTAGTTCCATTAACTATAACTACCTTTGTAGGACAGTTAAGGTTTAACGTTAAACAGTAATTTAACATGAGAATTCAAAGTAAATCAATTAAATTTATGCAACAAGGTGGCCCAGCTCCTGCACCTCAAGATGCACCAGCAGCTGCACCAGCAGAAGGAGCACCGGTAGAAGGTGGAGCACCAGAAGGTGGAGCTCAAGACCCAATGCAACAGATTCTTCAAGTAGCAGCTCAAGCTGTACAGACACAGAATTGTGAAGCTGCAATGGCTGTATGTCAAGCACTAGTTCAAGCAATGCAAGGCGGAATGGGGCCTGGAGAAGCTCCTCAAGAGGAACCAACATTCGCTAGAAATGGTTCTAAACTTAGAAGAGTTAGATAATCATTTACAAAGTTAGAAAGGAGCATATATGATTAAGTATATGTTCCTTTCTTAGTTTATATAAGTATGTCACAAGTAATTAGAAAGTATAACAGTGGCGGTAAATCTCCAGAAGAACCAGAATTATTTGAATGGAAAGACGTAGGTAAGTATAACAAGTCAGATCTAATATCTGGATTATATAGAAATGTAGATACTTACATTACAAATAACAACCTTTCTGGAAAGAAGGCTGATGCGTTCAGAACAGCCACTTCTAGACTTATTGACGGAATCAAGAACGGAACTGTTACATTAAATGGAGACGGTACATTCAACGTTTCTGATAAGTCATTAAGTAGTACAGGACAATTTGATAAGAATTTCCTGGGAGGAGAGAAGAATACCGATAATAATGCTAATAATAGAGCTGGGGACTATGTTCTAGACTATATTAAAAGCATGAATACATATAAGAAGCCTACAGTAGCAGCTCCTAAGAAAGAGAAGTTTGATTTTAATAAGTATTTCACTGGAGAAGTATCTAGGAGATGGTACGGAGGCAATGACATAGATAATGATAATTTCTTTAATCGTAGAAGCGAGGAAGATAGATTGAAGTTAATGGCAGACATAGCTGGTGGTATAACTCCAGAAATGTTGAGTGGTTATGATCTAGAAGGTACTATTGGTGCTGATGAAATTCTCAATAGATCTAAACGCTTTGTAGAAGCTATTAATAATGGAACTTTAGACAACAATGATTATAATGCATTTGCAGAACTGGGCGGTGGAGGTCTAGATAGGTGGTTAAAGCCACAAGAAGAACAAACTGCTGCAGTCGATGTAAGAGGCGATTTGAGAAAGCAATGGGAAGCTGAGGCTAGACAGAAAGGATATACTGATGAGGCAATTCAAGCTTATATTGATAATAAACAAAGAGCACTAGATGAAGCTTCTCAGAAAGAAGTAGACGCTAGGAATACTGCTCAAGAAGAGAAATTACATGCTGATGCTAAAGCTGCCGAAGAGGAACGTATAAGACAGTTAGGAGCTTCCAATATAGGAAACTATAACACAATTTCTACTCTACCTGAAGTAACTCCATATAATTTCGAAGGTGTATACAAATCCAGATATGATAATCCATGGTCTTTAAGTTTTAGTGCCTATGATTTAAATCCTGATAAAAGTACACAAACTGTTCCTCTTCATAGAGAAGATGGTTCTGGATATTATGACTCTGTAAATATTGGTAAAACAGTCCCAGGAACTACAGCAGCTCAAAGACTGGCTAATGACTTGGATTATTACATAAGAGCTGCTGACTTACGTGCCCAGAAGGAGGGTAATGATTCATACAGGCTAGAACAGTTAGGTTCGGGAGAATATGTAATTCCTGATAGTTACAATCCGAGCACAGGGCTTATTAGAGTTTATAACCCTAAAACTAGACAACTTAGATGGGTAGAAGCTCTTACTACTCAGACTGGTAAGGATCGTGTTGAATATCTATATAATATAGCTAATTCTCCCAAATATAAAGCAGAAGGTGGGATTTTAAAAGCACAGCAAGGTAATGTAATTGATTGGAATGCCTTAAACAAGCGTGCTAATGAAGAAATGTATGAGAGAAATCGTCAAGCTGATCAGAGGTATTTTAAATCAATAGAAGAAACTAAGGCTAAAGAAGCCAAAACTAAGGCTAAAGAATCTGGTAAATCTGAAGAACAGGCTACTAATGACTCTAAACCTCATACTCAATGGTCTAAAGCAGATATAACTAGAATGGGGGCATTAGCAGGTGATGTAGCTAGTCTACTAGCTAGTTTTACTGGAGTGGGCTCAGTTGCGTCAGCTGGTATAGGGGCTGCATCTACAGCTGCTAATCAAGCTGCTGATATGATGGAGGGACAGAGCTTTGGGCAAGCACTATGGAATAATGCAGGAAGTTATGTTTTAGATGCAATATCTCTTATCCCATTTGCTAAAGCAGCTAAGGTTCCTAGAATGATTAAGAATGTCGGCAGATTTGCCCCATTAATGACAACAGCATTAGCAACTTATCAAGGATTGTCTAATGGCAGGGAATATCTTGATAGCTGGAATAAAGCTAAGAATGGAGAGTCTTTGACTGTAGGAGATTGGAGAAATATACTAAGTTCATTGCAACTAGTATTAGGCGGGACTGCTGCTACACACAGAGCATCTAAAGCAAAATCTCATGTAGAAGCTGCTGTCACTGGTGATGAGTGGGTTAAAACCAATCAAGGTTACAGACGTGTCTCTGCTGATAAAATGAAAGCAATTAGAAAGGCGAAAACATTAGAAGAACAAAATAAGATACTAGAAGGAACTGGTATAGTTTTACCAGAAGCTAAAACATGGACAGGTAAAGGAAAGGGGGTTGCGAAGATACCAGATACTGATAAAGCTAATATGGTATATGATTTTAGCAAACCAGTAACTACATATTCTGGAGATTTGCCTTTACAGCATAAGTTTGGGCCTGGAGAAAGATGGTTAGGTACTGCACAGTTCCCCGACTTTCATCTTCCTGGTGTCAGAGATGCTTATAACAGAATTATACATCCCCAAGCTTATAAAAGGGCTAGAGGTAAGAACCAAAGTGTAGCTAAATCTTCTGAGCTATTAGCACTACCTGCTCCTAATCAAGTAACCCCAGGTGTTAGAGGTTCATTCGGATATAATGCAACTACTGGTAGACACACCACTGATGTGACTGATCCAAACAAGTTAGCACAAACTAAAGCTACTGGGGACAGAAACAGACGTAATGAAATTATTAGAAGTGAAAGGCTCACTCAGCAAGCTGAAGCTAGAGAAGTTCAGAAGGCTAAAAATGAGGCGTTAGTTGCATGGGCTGTTAATCACCCATCCCCAAAACAGCCATTAGCTGGAGCTGCTAGAATTAGTAAGGAGAAGTCTTACAGAAACATATTCCAACCAGTAACTGAACGTGAGTACAATAAAGTATGGGATGAAGCAGTTAAGAATAGGAAGGACTTCGGATATGAGGATGTAACTCCCAGAAGGAATATATATACTGCTCCGATTCCAACTGAAATTACTGTTACTCCTAATTCCATTACAGACAAGAATGCTAGATACTTGTGGGAGCTTGTTAACCCTCCTAAACGTAGTACTGCTCACATTAAGAGAGAACTTCCTAAGAAGCAGACTAAGCCTAAGACTAAAAAGAAATCTAAGGATGATAGAGTTACCAAGAAGGCAGATGGTGGATTGTTAATTCCTAAATTTCAATCTCCTGCTGCTCCAATACAACGTCGTAACGTTAGGTCCGCAGATGATTTAAGTTGGAATAATGATATACTTAATAGTTTAGGACTTAAAAATACTCTAGGTAATATAACTCCTGCTAATGCTAGTAAGTATAATAATATGCAGGGAGATTATGCTAAATTAGGATTTGGTACCTCTAAACCTGGTGACACATCTCTTACATATGATCCTAATGCAGCTGCTTATCAAACTACATTTAATAATCTTACTTCTGTTAATCAAGACACTATGTCTGATTTAGTAAGAAGAGGACGTATTACTGGTAGAGGTGGAAGCTCGGATAAAGGGACACAGTGGACAGCAGATGGACTTAAGGGAGATCAAACGTTCTTAAGACATTTAGGTACGGCAGCCACTACTAAGGAGGGAATGGATGTATTGAGATCTTTAGTTCCCGATGATATAGATGTTATTAAGAATTTAAATCAAGGTATGGTAAATTTTATGCCTAAACTAAAGATGGCTGGTATTACTGATGGTAAAGGATTTAATATTCCTAATACTCCAATTGCAACTACAGGGTTATTAGACGAAACAGTTCCTGACGTAGAAGCTACTCCTCAAGATATTAAAACTACAAATAATTCAGGTAGTTATAAATTAAATACTAAGGGTAAAGCAGCTACTAATGTACTGTCTGGTTTAAGAACACTACCAGAAGATATTATTGCTTTAGGTAGAATGGTTGGAGGATTAAGAGCTAATCGTAGAGCCGCAGATAAATATAAAGAAGGATTAAAGCCACTATTAGTAGATACCTATGAGAATGTAGTACCTATTACTGGTAACTATCTTGCTAAAGTATCAGCTGATAAGCAGGCTTCTAATCTCACCTCGTTAGCTGCTAGACCTAGAACTTCCGATGGCTCTTTACAGTTAGCTGGAGAGTTAGAAGCTGGTAACAGAGCTGCCCAGATGAGATTCCAAGGAGATATGGCGGATGCAGATATGTTTAATAGAACTAGAACATTAGCACAACAAGAATCCGACGCTGCTAAGGCTAGAAGAACTGATGTTGCCAATAGAAACAGAGCTTCAATGTTACAAATTAATGCGGCTAAGAAACAAATTGATTCTGCTAGAATTACTAATAACTATGAAAGAGTAATTTCTCCTTACTTAGCAGGCATTGAAGGAAGATTTAGACAGAATAGGGCAGCTAGTAAGCAGTTCGATTTAGAACAGGCTAGACTAGCTAGTGCTACTAAATATAGACCTCAATTACAAGCATTACAAGATAGATATCTTGAAGCTCAAAAGAACAATGATCAAGAGGGAATGAAAGCTGCTATGAATGATTATTATCGATTAGTTGATGCCCAGAATCAGGAAATGTTAGCCCAAAGAAAGAAACTAACTCAGATGCCTTGGTTGTTTGAGCAAGTAAATCCAGTTCAAGCTAAAATACCTTATAATAAATCTGGAGCTAAAATGAATTCAGCTGATAGAATAATAATGCAAAGAGCAAGAGACTTTAATAAGAGAATGCTAGAAGATAATAAACAACTCCATAAGAATATTAACGAATCTAAAAAGCAACAAGCAGATTTAATTAAGCACATGTCTTCTTTAACTGCTGAGCTGATTAAGAAAGGAATGTCATGGAAATAATTAATAAAGTTAAGAAGCTACAAGGCGGGGGTATTCCCGCCTTCGTTGGCTACACTAATGTTCCACAACCAATGTCTAGTGCTCCATATACAGAAGGCTCTAATAATGTGGAGAGTACTAAAGATACGGCAGAAGGTATAGATAAGAGCCTATTACAAGCTCTATACAAAGAAGGCCTCATTAGTGACGTAGATGCTGTGGCTTCCGAAGTAAGTAATTTGTTTGCTAATAGGAATAATCCGTTAGATCCAAATTCTACTGCAACTGCTTATAGACGTACACTACAGTTAATGGCTAGACTTAGAGAGGGTAAGGAGCAATGGAAGATGGCTATAGAAGAATCTAAGAAGAATGGTTCCTATGGTGAAATGGCAGTAAGTACAGATGGTAGATACTATGTGATGGGAGAAGATGGTCCGGAATTAAAATCTACTTTAGAAAGAGGTGATAGAGTACTTACTAATGCAGATTTAGCTGAACTGAGAGCTAATAATGTTCCATTTGCTAATAACATATCTACTACTATAGCTAATGGTGTTAGTATGGAGAGTATTAATAAGACTATTTGGGAACTTATTAGTAAAATTGGAAAGGATAGTACTTCAAAAGAATTCTTTAGAACCAAGAAAGGCCAGGATATAAAAGACGGTATTGATGAATTATTAGCTGCTGGGGAGGATGGTGTTTATAAAATCACAGAGAAGAATACAGATCAATCTAGGAAAGCTATAACTGCTTTAAATTATTTAATCTCTGTAATGCCTACTAATGCTAAGGCATTATTAAGAGGTAAAGCTGCATTAGCCGGATTAGACCCTAATAAAGGTGCTTATAAATTAGTGGCTGATATGGTTGCATCTGGAATTGACAATACTAGTGAAATTGGAATTGATTTTGATAAAGCTGCTACCACTGGAGCTAATACCGATAGTAATGGTAATAAGAAGACTTTGAGTATGAAACCCATAATGTCTTATTATGCTGGAGAGAATGGAGTAGAATCCACTTACATAGTAAATCCGGGTCAAGGATATCAAATGCATACTGATGCAGTTATTTATGGGATGCCATTAGACCAGAAAGGTGACGTAGTTCCGCAAGGGTCATTACAATCTTTATTAAATTCAGGAATTGGAGGTATAGTTGATACTACTTCTATTTCTCTAGGAAATCAGAGAGTAGATTCTTCCAATCTTGGGCAGGTACTATATGATGGCACACAATTAGCTAGGGCTATACTACCATACACATATGATGCTAATGGTAAGATTGTCCCAGATTTTGAATTAATGCCGGAATTTATAGAGGCTCAGAAAGAAATCAAGGAGCGAGGCAATAATATAACTGCCGTTGAGCTATCACAGATATTGAATACTCACAATTTAGGAGATTATATGTATCAAAATAAAGATGGGGAACTTATATGGAATCCTTCTAAGTTCCGACCATTCCTAATGACTAATGTAATAGCTGGAGGTAGTGATAGCTGGATTGGTGGAAAGAGTGGAGTAATTGATGTAGATAAAGCAGGGGAAGGGTATATGACTAATATCAGAAGTATGCCTGAAGTAGACCCTGATAATATTAAGAATTTGTTTAAAGGTAAGTTAGGTATTACTCCAGAAAGTGAACTGTTTAGAACTGTAGCTTACATGCCTATACTTGAAAGTGCTGGTTTAGCTCTTAATGTAGCAGGTGAAGATCCAACAATTCCTGCGGATTGGGGAGATATGAGAATTATAAAAGGTAAAGCTGCTCAAGCTAAGAAGTTATCAACATTTACTGGAGCTAGTACATCTAAATTAGACTAAATATGAATAACGTAAAGAAACCTAATGATTGGTTCATAGCGCAGATAGATAATCCTTCGTTTACTCCTGGAAATTTTAGAGATGTAGGATTAACTGCCGACAATACTGGATTATTAGATAGAAATACCTATAAGAATAGTAAATATGTCCAAGATAAATTTAAGGATGATGAAGGTAAGTTTGATGAAGTATCCTTTAATAAAGTGTATGATGCTGCCGCTCAAACTTATCAAAAGTTTGCTAATGATGAGTTTGAGGAAAGTATTATGGATGATGCTGATTGGGATCCTTATTCTCAGTTAAGACCAGAGGATGGTAAAGTTAGGGACATTAATTTTAATGTAACTAAAGTACTCAATCCAGATAGATTAAAGACTGGTGTATCTCAAATAGGAAGGACTGACAATAGAGAATGGACTGCCTCTGAACTAGCTCAAACTCAAAAGGTATACGACTATAAAACTGGGAAGTATAAGGAATATACACCTAATGATAATATACTATTTGGTAATCCAGTAGGTTTCTTAGCGTCATTAGGTGAACCTTTAGTTCTTGCACAGTGGGATGAAGATGGAGAACATACAGATCCATTTACTGGAAGAGTTGTTAAGCATAATAAGGGAGACTTAAAATATAACGATGAAGGTACTTACTACTACGAGACCCTAGGAGGAAGAGAAGCATACGGACGTAAATTTAAATCGGCATTTGATTCATTTACTGTAGATGGTTCGGCTGCTAATAAATATGATTTCTTCGATTCTGACGGACTTGATAAATCAGTTACTGGTACTGTAATGAAGACAGTAGCTGCAATAGCTCCTCTATTTGTTCCCTACGTTAATACTGTATATGGAGGTGCCATGATTGGTGCTCAATTAATGGATATTCTTCCTACAATCTATAAATCCACTATAGGATTAAATCAAGACACTCCTACTGCCAACTTATTACAGGGTATAGGCAGAACATTTAAAGGTTCTAAATCTGAATATTCTCAGCAGAACTTAATTTCAACTGAGAACTTCTTTGATTTAGTGACGGATGTAGCTTTGCAGTGGGCACAGCAGAGAACTATATTCCAAGGTATTCATAAATTACTTGGAACAGAGGCTAAACAAAGAGCTGCTTTAGCCAAAGCAGGAGAAGAAGCTGCCGAAATATTACTTAAGAATCCAGAGAAGTATAAGAACGTAGCTGGCAGTGTCATAGAAATGAATCAGCTAAAGGCTGCTAAAGCGTTTGAAACCATTCTTAAGAGAAATAATAGAATGGCAGCAAATACTGCACTTGGTTATATGGCAATGATGCAGGGTTTAGAAACCTTTGAGGATGCTATCGGCCAAGGAGCTACTAGAGCTGAAGCAGCTGCTATTGCATGGGGTGCTGTTGCGGGTATGTATGCAGTTGATAGAACTGGTCTTGGCGAAATATTCTTCCCAGAACTTAAGACTTCCGTACCTGCTTACAGACAAGCAATTAAAGAGGTTGCAGAGGAAGTTAATAAGGGATTCCAGACATTAGCTAAATCTAATATACCACAACCTAAGAAGCTAGCTAAATTCTTTGATACAGCTAAAAAGAAGTCTTCCGACTATTGGTCTGATGTTAGAAATCATACTACTGGGTTTGCTCAGAAGATGCTTACTGAAGGTCTAGAGGAAATGTCCGAAGAAGCTGTAGTTGACTTGGCTAAAGCTACATTTAATTGGGCTCAAGAGATGGGCTTTACTGAGAGCAAGAATAAGTTAAATGCTGGAGAGAATGCATTTGAAAGATACGGAATGAGTTTCTTCGGAGGAGCTATTGGTGGTGCTATATTCCATGGTGTAGACATAGTAAATAATCATAGAGCTACTAATGAGCAAACTAATCAAGAGCTTATATATCTAATCAGAAATGGGCGTACTAATGAACTAATAGAAGAGCTTAATAATCTTAAGAAGAAGGGTAAATTAGGTAACAAGAATCTATCTGCTACTAAGACTGAGGATACTAAGGAAGGTACTGTATGGACATCTCCTACTAGTGGAGCAGACAATCAAAATGAAGCAGTGTACAATCTCACTAAGAGCTACTTTCAACATCTAGATGCTGTTATTAACCAAGAAGGTATGGGACTATCCGACGAACAGCTATTAGACAAAATGGTAATGAGTGATGTTAGAATGAAGGCTTTAGCTAGCATTGAGGTATCCGATGGTCAGAAATTCGGTAAGGCTATTCTTAATGGCTATAATGGTAAAATGCTTCAAGATTTTAATACCCTTACTTCTAAAATAGTTGAGAAACGCAACGAAATAGCAGATCTGGAGCATAAGACAAATGACACAGACAAGAAAGGGTCAGTTTATCAAGCTGATTTACAAAGACTGCAGCAAGAATATTCTGATTTACAACTTCAAAAGCAGAAATTCTTGGACGGTTCATTCTCTGAGTATTATACAGATCAAATGTTGTTTGCTATAGATAATTTAGCCAATCATCAGTATTACGCAGCTACATTTAAGGATTTTGCTGAATTTGATACTAAACAGAACTTCCAGGATTTATCAGAAGAACAAATAGAATCTCTGAAACCTAAATACGAAGCATATCTGAAGCAAGATAAGATGGAAGCTCTAGATGCTGCTTATAGTATATATAAGAAGGTTAATAAAGGATTCTCTAATAAGCTTCAAGAGGGTAGTATCTTAGTTGATGAATATTACAAATTTAGAAAGGAAGTATTCTCAACTATGATTGATTTAAAGGCTACTATAGATAGACTTAATCTAGAGGGTGTTACTGAGCAAGAACTCCAATCTAGATTTGGAGTAGACCGTAACATTGACTGGGTTCTTAATAAGAAGTTTACTAGACAAGTATTTGACAGAAAGGACAACGAATCTGATGAAGAGGCTGAAGCTAGATTACAACAAACTGAACTGTATAACCAAGAAGTGTTAGGAAGAGTTCAAGGAGTAATTCAAATGGCACAAGGCTATGGATTTATGGATGCCGAGACTAAAGACTTACTACTTAGTGTTCTTGGTGATAAAATCTCTAACGAACGAGCAGTTACGACTGTTTTAGGTAATATGTTCGCTAATGGGATTATTAGTAGAAACGTCGATGCTAGTGGTAACTTACTTCCTGATCCATTGATGGACAAACTAATAGAAACATTAGAGAAAGTTAATGGAGAGAACTTAGAAGACATAAACAAGGAAATCCATGATGTTATTAATTCTGAAGAATACAAGAAACAACTTATTAATGAAACTTTGGATTATTTTGATGCCATAGGAGAATATTATGAGTCTGAAGATGCAGATAATGTTATGAAGTACACTGAAGAGCGTATTAATAACATGGAGAAGATATATCAGGATGCTGCTAAAGAAATAAATAGTGAAGTACTAGCCAACCCGTACAATGCAACAGTATTGCAACTACGTAGTGATGTGCTTAAACTTAAAACCAGTCCAGTGTATGATTATCTTCAGGATTTTACTAGAACTGTATTTGGAAGTGCTTCTAATATTATAGACCTTATAGAGAATGAGAAAAGGAGATTTGAAGCAGCGCCTACTGTATCTGATTATATTCTAGATGGTAATAAAGAGAAGGAGATAGAAGATGCTGTTAAAGCAATTAATATGCTTAAATCAGTAATCTACTCCAGCTCTACTGCTGATTTAGACATAGATAGACCTTTTGGTCATAATGCTCTTATGAATTACTTCCTAGAAACGTATTTCCCTAAAGAAGAGAAGTACGGAGTTATTAGAGATGATGTAGCTGCTATGATGAATATAGAGCTGGATAAGATTCTTGTTCAGCTATCGTTCTTAACTGATTTATCTATAATGAATGGGGTAAATCAGTTTAGTAAACATGCTAGAACTGGTCAAAAGATATCTAAATTGCTATATGATGTATTAAGAGGTAATGGTAAATATGGATTCCTAAAAGACTTAGAATATAACGGAACCAAGTTATTTGCAGGTCTAGATGAAATATCTACCCCAACCTTGGACAATATTGACGAAGCAGCTTATGATAATCCAGCAATATCCGTCGAATTGGCTAACTTACAGAACAAGCTTTATGATACTTTCCATAAAATAGTATCTGAAAGTGGAGAATCAGTAAATACAGTACTCAAAGCTATGTTCTCTAATTTGGGGGCTAAATTCAATATGTCTAGTTTAGTAAATCAAAATAACACTAGGTTTAGCCCGGAAACAGAATATATAGAAGATTTTGACATTTATATGTGGTTGCATGCCACATTAGCATTTAAGAAGTCTGATTTTGATTACTATTTAAGAGAAACTCTTGCTGATTCAGAAGCTACCTATGCTCCCTTATTTGCCCAAGAATATGCTGCTTACATGTCTACAGCTATGGCAGTTAACCCAGAAGTAATGAATGCTGCTATAGATAATATTAATGTTCCTAAAGGCCAACCCGGTAGTGAATTACTAAAGTACTTCAATACTGTAATGGTTAATGGTATCGGAGGTGCTGGTAAAACAGCAGTAATTGCTAAGTTGGTACAGGGAATTGTTACTAAAATTAACCCTAATTCTACTGTGTGGAAGGTTGGTCCGTCTGAGCAACAAGTTAATAACTTGGTAAGTTCTCTAGGAAGTGATGGAAAGTCTTTTACTGTAGAAGGTTTAATGAGACATGTCTTAGGTGATGAGACTTATGGTGAACTTAGTAAGGACATTAATAGCTCTAATACTGAGTCTAAATTATATGACTTGGTAGAATTTAATGAACTTAAGCAAGGATACACTGTAGCAGTTGCTAAGTCTGATATAGAATATAGTGATAATGCTACTCCTAGATTGCTGTTTATTGATGAAGCTACTTGGGTTAATAGTGTTTATATGCAATTCTTATCTGATTGGGCATCCAAGAATGGTGTTACAATAATACTATTAGGAGATCTAAATCAGAATGGATATGAGAATGTAGAAACTAGTATATATAATGTTAAACCAACTGAAGCATTAACGGTTAGAACTCCTAAACTGGATATTAGCTTACGTATTACTAATGTTCAGAAAGACGATAATAATAAGCAGGTTAATGCAATTCTTAGTAGGATCAACTTAAACAAGGATAATGTGACCGCTGATAATGATGCAGAGGTTAGAGATAGAATATTCAATGAAATTACTAGTAATTTAATTCTGAAACATTATCAAGACGATGACAATCCACTAAATGGAGAGAAGATAGTAAATGAAATTTCAGAGGAAGATATTAAGGCATTATTGGAAGCTGATGGTGAAATAGGTTATGTATATGATAATGAAAACTCTCCTACATATCAGTTAATTCAGAGAATGAATGATAGTAGAATCAAGGTATACACTCCTAAATCTGTACAAGGCTCAGAAGCTGCTCACTTCATTATTGATGTAGACTTTGCTAAATACGATTCTACTGACTGGGCAGACCTTATTAATTTTGCTAAATCCTTCTATACTATGATGTCTCGTTCTAAAGAAGGAACTTACATTATTAATAATGGATTGTCTGCATATGTAAAAGAGAAGAATCTTATTAAGGAAGATAGAACTTCCGTAACTCCTAGTCAAGAACGTATTATTAACACCTTCAAAGAAATCAGAATGGCTGCTTTGGATTCAGAATTGGAAGGATATACTCCTTCTCCAATAAATTCTGAAGAAACACCTCAATCTCCTGAACCAGCTGCTAAAGCTGCTCCTTATACACCTAAAAGTCCTTCCAAACCTAAAGGAGATAATCCTATAGAGAATGAGTTATTAGGTAACTTGGATGGAAAGAAGACTACTGTATTAGATTCAGAAATAGAGGGTGTTATGTCTGGAATTAGGGCTTATGGATGGTATATGAGATATGGTATGTTAGAGAATGAGGACGGAACATTTGATAGAGTAGTTAAAGATGATATTATAGATGATTTAAACGTCTTTACTAAAAATGGAATTCATTATACTGCTAATCAATTGATTACTCCTAAATCATTATTGGTGGATATTAGAAACTACCTAACATTTGGTGAGAAGTTTGATGAAGATTTCTTACAGAGACTGTCTGATAGTGGTAATGCATATTTAGCTAAGTTAGGATTAGATGTATGGAATAATGGAAGTTTCTATCTTGAAGTTCGTAAAGACGATACTAGTACCACTGGAACAGATATAGCTAGAGACAAACAAGGTTACGATAAGACTAAAGTAGAGTCTACTGCATTTAATATTGTTTACAGAGTTAGTATAGATGGAGGTAAGGATATTCAGTTCACTATGGGTAAACTTACTAATCCGGACACTTGGCAGAAATGGGATAAAGCTCATGGTAATAAGTTAGATGCTGCTATATCTAAGTATAGGAAGTGGTATAAGAACATGCAAGAATGGTCTAATTCTAATCCAACATCTTCTAAATACTTTAAAATCAATAAATCTGACATTACATTCTCTAGGGCAACTAGACTAAAAGAAGTACCAGGTCAAACTTGGAATCTTAATGAGCTACAAGAAGCCTTTCCTAATGCTCTAATAAGTCCTATGTATGGATATACTGGACAGGGTGGTGTAGCTATGATCGATAAATCAGTTAGAGGTAAAGGTATAGTATTTGCAACTACTAACAAGCATCTCAAAATAGACGGGGAGAAAGTTACTGAATCAAATCTAGCGGATATGTATATCAAAATGCAGAAGAAGAGAGCAAGAGCATTTGATGAAGCTAAATCAAGGGGTCTTTCTAATGAAGAGGCAAATGCAGAAGTTGCAGATAGAGTACCGCCAATCATTAGAGCTATAGTAGCTACCCCTAATGGTTCATTTATAAATGACTACTTTACATTATCATTCAGTGATTTAACTAGTACTGACGATGATGGCAAGAGTAAACTTGATATACAGCAGGTTAAGGACTATATAGGTACATATGGAAGTAATACTACAGCGGCTAGAATGTTAGTAGCATTATGGAATTATCGAGCCGGACTTAACAACTTCTTAGATGCTTATAAGACATATGTGTCTACTAATAATCTGAGTGAAGTAAGGGGACAGACTGAAGTTGATAAGTTCAATGGACTGCTAGACCAATCTGTAGTTAATGGGGCTAAAAGAGTTCCTTGGAATCCTTCTACTTATAATGGATTTATGTTTAGACTTACTTATGCTGATGCTATTAAGGCTAATGCTCCAGGTATGGTAGTTAGACCTATAAATCTTAGTGAGAACGAATGGAAAGAATTCAATGCAGGTAGTAAAGTATCTAGAAAACTTACTTATGGAGTATATATAGATCCAGCAGTTGCTAAGGCTCAATATACTATATTAAATGAAATATTTGATGTTTTAGGTAAATACATTTCACTTCCTAAGGATACTAATTTCACAATTAGAACAGAAGGAAGAAATATGGATAATATCCTAGAGCAACTTATATCTGATAATGGAGAGATAGAATTCAGTGATGGAGTAAGAACTGTCAAACATGCAGCCTCAGCTTTAGGAAATATGGGAGGATCTTTTAAAGTTGTTAGTTTGCTATCCTCTATCTATAAGATGTACACTAAAGGTTATAAAGCAGGTGATGCTTATTCATTTACTGCAAAAGGACCGGATGGTAAACCTATAGAAACTAGACTAGAAGCAACTAATGTTCGCATAGGTGAAGCTGTCAGAGATGCAGGTAGGACCAGTGCTTTTTCTGTACTTAATAATATGTTCAATGTTATATTACATGGCACTCCAACTATTAAGGAAGGTGCTCCTACTACAACATATGCTCCATTTATAGATGGAATATTCTATACTCCAAGATTTCAGACTTCTCATGACAGTCAACCCTCAGATTTCTATCCCACTAGAAATAACTTAGATCAGTTCCATATAGATGTAGCTATAGAAAGTCCTAATTTCGAAATTACTATAGACCCTACTGGTTTAAAAGAAGTAGAATTTAAGGATGATATATTACATGCTAAGAGAGACGAATTTAACTCCAGAATGAATTTGTCAACTATGGGAGCTCTGTCTAATGTAAGTGGATATGAATCCTTACAGGATTTAGCTGACAGAGCTAAATCTAGATATGAGACTGAAGGGGATGCTGCTATTAATGATATCATTAAAGAGTATAGTAGCTCAGTAGCTGTCAAGCTTTCTGATGCAGTTAATAATAGACAATTAAAGATGAATAATGACACTGTATTAAGTATTTATACTACAGTTCTTGACACTGGACTATTAACTATAAATAGTTATTCTACCCTGTTAGATGAAATAAATAAGAAGAGTCCCTCTGTACTACCTAAGAAAGTAGATGGTTCTATTGATAATTCTGCAATTCAGAATGTTGAATATAATGGTAGTAATCTAGAGGAATTTACAGTAACTTTGCAGGGAGGACAAACAATAAAAGGTTCTATTCTCGATGGTAAAGTAGAAATTGCAGATACAACTATGTATGAAATTCCATTTGATCCAACTAGAGAACAGAAGTTAAAGATATTCGCAGATACACTTAACGATTTTGATAATCTTAGGGAATCTGAAATTGCTGACTTAATTAACACATTAATGTCTCTATCATCAGTAACTCCAGAGCAGGCTCAGGCTATATTGGATAAAGCCAAACTAGTTGACAGCCATTTTGAAGGATTAGTGACTGATGAGCAGTTAGACAATGATGATTTAATTGACGTGCAAGAATACATATCTTCTTTAGCTTCCAATAAGAACATTATTGATAGTCAAGGATGTAAATTTAATATCTAATAAGAAATGGCATGTACTAACTTTGACATAGAGCAACACAGACTTGATGCTGAGGTTGCTCTAAGAAGTACAGTATTGAAGTTTAGGAAAGAACCAGTAATATCTACTGCTAATTTCATAGACGACTTCTACAACAGTTTGAAGAATACTGGACTATTTAACCTGGAGAGCGAGGCAGAATATGTCTCGCTTTCTGAGGTTCTAGAAGATTTTGTTAAAACATCCAGAAGATTAACAGATGCACAGAAGGAACAATTATTAGCTGAATATGCTGTACCATTAAGTTCCAAATTCAGTATTAATCCGGAAACCTCTACAGTAGAGGAAGTTGACAAGAGTCTTGTCATTAAAGACGAACCTGAGGACATTCAAGTAATTGAAGAACCATTGGAGAGAAGAGTTGCAACTCCATCCATTAGTGATATTTACGGTTCTGCTTCTGTAGTTAAGGAGTATATGCTGAATCAGTTTAGGTATAATATTATAGAAGCATCATTAGTTAACTTTGCTGACGGTAGACTTATTAAGAGCAATGATGATTTAAATGTTTATATTGCTAAATACAAGAATACCTTATTTAAGAAATTAGTTGACTATATTAAATTAGCTAATTCTGAAGAAGGTATAGAAACTGATGCATCTATACTAGATACTATTTACCTAGATGGAATTCCTAATGTAGAGAATATGCAGAAGGTTCTGGATGCCGCTTCTAGTATATTTGAAAACATATCTAAATCTGCGTTAGACAGTGCATTCGTATCTAAGAAGAGAAACATAGAAGGATTCTATAAGAATCAGATGTTAGTGGATGGATTCAATGCATGGGCTGTTCTATCTAACGGTAACTTCGATACTATTCTTAAAAGCTTATTCGGAAAGAATATGGAAATTAGGAATAAGGGATATGTAGGAATAGAACTACCTGTGAGCACTAATAAATACCAATTTAGATCTGGTTCTAATATGGTTAAAACATGGAGAACTAATGAGAATGTAGATGCATTATCTGAAATAGGTAATGTGTCTAGATTACTTATTGAACAAACTCCTGTAATTAATCATGTTACTGGAGAGCAGATAGGTGACAAGTATTTAAATTTAAAACAATTCGTTCACTCTTTTAGCAAGATTAAAGACGAATACAACTTTATGTTCTTTGGGGAGAGACTACAGGATTTAGTTTTAAATTTACATTCCGCCCCTAATTATTACTTAGGAGAAATTCTTAAGGAAATATTAAATAGTGATACTAGGTCTAAGGTATTCCAAGTAAACGATCTTAACGTATTTAAATCTATCTATGATAAGTTCTATAACAAAGATAAATTCAACTCTTTATATAATATTGCAAATAGAGACTATCTTACTTCTAAAGCTATCACTACTTACGATTTGTTAGATTCTATATCTGGAGTTGTAGATAGAACTAACAATGCCAGATATGTAGAGTATGCTCTTAATAGTGATACTAGAGATTTGGATAGTTCTGAAATTAAGCAATCTAATGTAAATAGACGTAAAATACAGAGAGAGAATGATATTGATATTGCTAACGAACTTATGGCAGATAGGACTGGCCTATTAAATAGGTGGGGAATATCTGTTAGTAACGCTACTACTGGCGACGTCTCTTTTACTTTACCATATAAAGGAGAAAAGGTTACTGTAATTTATAACAGCAATGCAGTTAGTAGTAAAGGACAAAGAAAGCTTGAATTATCAAACTCTGATATCGTTAAATTTGGAAGGCTAAATACTATATTAGAAGAACCTTCATTTACTAAGTTAAAAGCTATATATGAAGAGAACAATCCACAGGTACTTACTGATGGAGAAAGATTATATGTATCTTTAATAGAATTTATAGATGACTTTGCTAATACAGGATTCTTAAGAGGCAATGTAGATTTACTAGCTGCATTTAGAAATGTAAATGAAGCTAATAATCTTGATTATCTTGATAAATTAGTAGCTGTTGCAAGCAGTTCTGCATTTGTTAATACAGTATATGATGGATATGAAAATAATAATCCTGAGAATTTATCATTACGTTCGTATATAGAAACTCTGAACTATTACAATGAGAAGTTAGGAGATAATAATGAAAGGTTCTACTACGATAAAGCCTCAAACTCATTAAAGGCTATTAGACCTAATTTAATTAATATACTTAATGATATTGTAGCAGCTGAACAGGTAGTAACTGGAGAAATATATAAGTCAGTTATTAAGAATGCTGAAGGTAATAATATACCTAACAGCAGGATTGCTAACTTAGCTGGACTGACTAGGAGCTACGTTAAAAAGCATATACTTGATAATCCTAGTTCTGCTTTAAAGAATACGCTATTTGGACGAAATCCTAATATGCTAATGGGAACTTCCATAAAAACTGATGTAGTTAGTAGAAATGGAATAAAGAAGAGTGCTACTAAGTTCTCGGTTGCAGAAATAGGATATTCTTCGTTAGTATATGACTTCTATGGAAACTTATTAAGACCAAAGAATGGCAATGCACCTGTAACTATCAATGTACAACCTACTGTATATTCCGATAAGGGAACATTTGTAATGTGGAAGCTTGGTGTAGATAAGATAGATGTACTTGATGAGAATGGTAAGCCATTACTTATTAATTTACTTACTTCACCTACTAAAGACATTATTAGTGCTATCAAAGGAACTGTAGGAACTTACTATAAGGAAGTATTCAATAATGTATTGGGTGACTATAAAGAAGTATACAGACAATCTTTAGAGACATACTTACAAAGATTGCAGGCTATTAATCCTGAGGCTGCAAACAGAATACTATCTAAACAGAGTAAAGTAGATGCTGAGAATGCTAAAATAGCTAAACATAATGAATCTCTAGATTCAGAAAGAAACAGACTGTTACAAGCATTAGATGCAGCACAAGCAGCTGGTGATTTTATGGATGCTAGTAGCATAGTAGATGCTTTAGACTCTCTTGATATTAAAGAACCAGTTTCATTAGTAGATGTACTTGACTACCAGGACTTTACTAATTTATTAGCAGTTACTACATCAGGTGAGTACACTAATATGTCTTATGCTGCTGGAATCCCTAATATTGATAACGTTCACACTAATAAAGGAGGGTCATTTGAACTCAATGGCAAAACTAAGAAAGGCCTGATTCCTAATAAACTTTTAAACTTCCTTGCCACAGAAATGTATGCTAAAGATGATGTGTTTAACAAAGCTATGCTTAGAGAACGTAAGAAGTTTGTTAAGGACATGATTGACAATAATATGTCATTCCCTTTAGTATATGCCAACGGACGTAGTAATACAGTTCTTAGAAAGGCTGCGGATAAGTTATTAGGAGCTGACAAAAGACTATGGGTAAATGAGAACACTCAAGAACTTATATTAGCTAAACAGGGTAATACTAATATTACTAGACTATCTGATTTAGATAGTAATTGGTTAAGAGATGATGTAGAAATTACTTTAAACCCTTTAATTGAAAGGTACTTTGTAGCTGATTTCTTAACATCGGAGAACCTTAGACTAGTAACTACTGGTAGCAGCATTGCACATCCAAATAAAGCTAAATATGGTAGTTTAGATCCGGACTCATTTAACGGAATAGAAATGGAACACTCTTCTAGAGAACTTGCTGAGTTAAAACGTAATGTGATTGTACCAGCTACATTACAGTATCTACATCAGAATAGTTTGACTGGAGTACCACCCTGGTATAGAATAGCTGTAATGAGTGATGTCGGAGCTCCTGTATATAACTTTAAAGGTGAAATTGCAGAAGTGGATGCACATGACGGTTCTGCATGGTGTAATCCTATTATGTCTTATTTGGAGAACTTATCATTACAAGATTCATCTGTAGGAGAAGATAAGAAACCTATTGGACATGATTATAATGGAAGATATGGTACAGCAGCTTTATTAAAGTTTGCTACCTTCTCTGCTTACAATGAAAGGCTTCGTCAATCATTAACATCAGACATTAAATTATATAATTTATTCAAGAAGATGTCTGATTTTAAATGGAGTGAATCAACAGCTGATTGGGATGTTCCTGCTAATGTAGACCTTACTGTAAATTTATTTGGTCAGCCAATGACTCTAAGAGATGTCACTGGAGGTGATAGAATATTTTACAGAGACGGTAACAATCATTATGAGATACTAGGACTAGACAAAGTAGGAAATGGACTGTATAATATTAGTAAGCAGTTGGTAGATGTAAATGGAAATCCAATACAAGCAGTAGGTGCCGCTAATGTATTAATTGATACTAACGTTCCAATTAATTCTTTATTTGAATTACATGCTGCTTTAGGAGGAGTTTATAGTGAATCACTTAGAGATGGAGAACTTGCATATAGCGATGCTTCATTAGCCGTAACTGCTACTTATGTTAATAATATAGGACAGTATAAAGCCAATGGAGACATACCTACTCAACGCAATACCAACCAGCCACTCAAATATAAAATGATTGCTTACTTAGTTAATAAGTCTGCAATTAAAGTGGGAGCTCAAAATATAAATCCAGATAGCTCTTGGTATGATGATTCTCCATTAATGACAATGCACTTTAATACTGATGGCTTAGGTATGCAGATGGATGCTGACCACGTAGTTACCGACCCAGAACATCAGTCAACAATGACCGAGTTCTCTCAGGTAATTTCAGCTCTTGAATCTATGGGATTTACTCATGATATGGCTAAGAATGCATATAAAAGCTTAGGTAAAGTTGCATTAGCTTCTATAGGTAATATTAAAGAAGCTGTATATGTTCTTACTGGAATAAAACCTACTGATAATCCTGATGTTAAATCAGACTTGTATGAGATATTTGGTAAAGCTATTATTAAGGAATTAAATAAGAACAGCGATGAATTAGGAACTGCCAAAACTATCATTCAGAAAGCTAAGGAGGAGTTTGCTTTAGATAGGAAACGTAGAACTTCACATGGAGCTGACGCTTATAAGATTCCTTATAGTGATCCTTCTATATTTGCTAAGGCTTTATCTACATTTACGTCCAACATCAATAAGACTGCTATTAAAAGAAAGTTCCCAGGTATGGGTGCTGTTATGGCTCCTGGATATAATATCATACAGGTACATAGAATTGGAGGGCAGAATTATAGATATGACGATTTATATCGAATTGCAGCTGATGAAGGAATATCAGTAGATGAATACTTACAAAGAGAGCAGGCTAAAATTGAATCTGAACCAGCTAATTCTATTGATAGATTACTACCTGGAGATAGAATTAAAATACCTATCCAAGAAGTGGCTAGTGTAGTTGCCAAGATTAATAGTGACGCTACTAGAAATAAAAAGTTTGCCGAATTAGAAGTTGGCAAGTATACTAGACTAGTAGATCAAGCTAATAGAGGAGACGGTGAAGGGGTTGAACTATCTAAGGCTCAAGATAACCTTAATAAGGCACTGTCTAAGTTAGAGAGACTAAATAGAGATATAGCATTAACTGTACCTCAGTTCTTGGAAGATAATGGATGGAAACTCGAAGGAGAGTATATGTTAGTATATGTAAACGATTATGATTCTTATAATTTCGTCAAGAAGAATTTCTCCACATTCTATACTGACATTACTAGACCTACAGACTTGAAACCTGCCGAAATATACTGGGATGATGCAACTGGCAAGAGACATAGTATATTCGATATGCCAGCAATACAAGCATCGTTTACTGAACGTAAGAAGTATAAGAAGCTTCCTAAAGAAATAGGAGCTAAATTACAGGCTGATGTTCAGAATACATTCATGTTGCTAGATAAAGGGTATATGACTGCTACTGAAGATATGTTATTGGAATATAATCAAGATCCAGTAGCATTTAGCAAGAAATACGTTCCGGAAGGTAGATACTTAATGGAACTGCCTAATGGTAATATAGCTATTCCAATTCAAAATCTAGTTAATAATCCTGCTGAATTAGTAATTAGTAAGTTATATGTTAATCAATTTAATTTAGGTCCTAATGATAGTATTAATGATGTACTTACACAAGGATACCAATTCTTTGTTAATAAGTATGATAAATATCATACTCCTAAAACTAAATTATTTGATATAGCATTTACTAGAGGAAGTGGTAAACACGTATATATTGCATTTAATACATCTACTACTATCATAGATAAGCTATCAGTTAATAAAACTCTTACTGACGATGACTTCATGAGAGTTGGAGATAGTATCTTTAGAATAGATAAAGATGGCAATAAATTATATGAAAGCGGATATTACGATGCTGAAGGTAATTATCATGAGTTGGTAACATCCTATAATGCGATTGATGGTAATTCTGTTGAAGAAGTTTTAGTTGTTAGTACTCCCGATAATGTAATGGATATTTATAAAACTGACGATTTTGATTCCATTAAAATTAGTCAATATATTAAAGACAAGGCAACATTACAAGGAGTTATAGAGCAGGGTAAGGACAGAAGTGACAGGTTATTGAAAGGATTATATGACACATATACTAAAGCATTAGTTAAAGATGATTTTAGCGTATCTAAAATAGCTTATGAACTAGAGGCTTTAGAGAAATCTAGAAAGATTACTGCTGCTAAGAAGAAGTTTGTATCATTCCAGAAATCTCTTGAATTTACTGTAGCTCGTATTCCGGCACAGACTATGCAATCATTTATGAAAATGAAAGCAGTAGCATTTAATGATTCTGATAAGAATGTAGTGCATGTATCTCACTGGCAAACTTGGCTACAGGGAAGTGACTATTGACCTAATTTTAACTGTTTAGTTAGGTGACATATTAATATTGTAGTCACTATAATAAATCTCGTGAATTGACGGGGAACTCCTTAGAGCTTAACCTACTAAACTAGAGTAGTAATACATCTAGTGGCGGCAATTAACTATTGTTGGTAAAGTAAAAAAGGTTAAGATTGGACAATCCGCAGCTAAGCATCCTAGATAAATATTTGGATAATAAGACTAGTTAATTGACAAAAGTTTTAATATCTTTGTGTTTATAAGGATGAAAGTTCATCGACTATCCCGTAAGGGAGTAGGAACTTTTATCTAATGTTTAACTCAAAATATTAGGTAAATGGCTAGAAGAATAACAAAGAAACTTAGTAAAGAACAAAAGAGCCTACTTATAGGCCTTCTTTTAGGAGATGGAACAATATCTAGTAATTATGTATTCAAGCTAAGTCATTCTGAAGCTCAAAGGGAGTTTCTAGAATGGAAGATAGACTTATTAAACAAGTTTGGGTTTAAGAACAATGGTGTTAAGGAGTATATATCAACATGTGGATATAATAAAGGAAACAAAGTTTTATACTCTCAGATGTCACTTAACCCAACTATAAAAGCCTTAAGGAGAACAGTCTATACTCCTAAGAAACATATTACTAGAAGATTATTGAATTGGCTTACCCCTATCGGGTTAGCTATATGGTATATGGATGATGGTTGTATAAACGTAAACACTTCAAAACAGCGTAGCTCAATACAACATACAATCAAAATAGCTACGTGTGTTGATTTAGATACAGCTCAAGTAGTAATTGATTATTTCAAAGAAGTTTGGGATGTGCAATTTAGACCTTTTAAAGAAGGAAAGGGAACTTATTCTATTGCTAGTTCCACTGAATCTGATTGTGCAGCGTTCATACAAATTATACGTCCATATATAGAACAGGTTCCATCATTACTCTATAAAATTAGAGATAACTTTACTAAAGAAGAATTTATAGCACAGCAGAAAGCTGGTTCCGAAGTGCGAGACACTCTAGAGATAGAGTGATGATATAGTCAGTCTCATATTGAAAGGTATGAGGTTAAACGGATATTGATAAAGCCTACGTAATGGGTTATGACTTTGATACTAATGGTAATTATATAGGATGGTCTCCATACTTCAATTTCAATTCTATAGAAGCTCTTAGAATGTCTGAAAGACTACCTACTCCTAATGGTAAACTATATGCATATAGTCATGCTCCTGGAGCTGTAGATATTACTAATTACGTGGAAATGCTTAATGAGGAGAATTTCTATAACCCAGAATCTCTACCGATCATAGCTGAGTTACTTACTGTAATTGATGATACTAACTTAGTAAGTTATACTGGGTCGGACACTAAGAATGCTGATTTTATTCTAAGCAGAATAAATAACCATTCTATGTACATGACTGAAGAACGTGATGAGAACGGTAGAAGAGTAAAGAATGGTCGTCAGAAGATAAGAGCTATTAATACTTTGCCTGCATTTAGAAACTCTGTATCGGCTAGTATTAGTAACATTATCCAAGACCTAAAGAATATGACTCAAGCATATTCTCCAATTGAAATGGGAGATCCTCAAGCTGCTGCTGAGAATTCTACTTCTGGTAAGGAAGCTAACAAAATTACTCTTATGTCTCCTTCTGCTAAATGGGTAATGCAGATGCAGAATATGGATGGCAGACAGGTAATTGGTATTGCAGCTGTTGGTGAGAAAGTATTCTTTGCTAACTGTTATTATTTTAATGAAGGCATTAGAAGTGGAGATTCTAAGTGGATGAACAACATGTTCTTCTCTAATGTTTATAAAGGTATTCAGAGCAAGGTGTCAGAGGATGGCAAAATAATTACTGTAGATACCCTCAGAAACATAATGGCCAACATTAACTTTACTGATTTAGCTCCAGAGAAGAATTATTGGGAGAACCTAATTAGGACTGCTACTGAGCAACAATTAACTCAGGAAGATGTTTCTAGAGTTATTCAAGAGCAATTAGGAGTACAACCTGACCAATCATTGGTTATCTCAGCTTTACTATCTGCTGCAACCGATAATGCCAAGGAGTTGATTCTATCTAAAATTAATGCTGGTCCTAATCTAGCTGGTATGTATTTACATATGATTATGTTAGGATTCAGTTTTAATGATATAGCAAAGAATCTAATGACTACACCTACAGTGCAGACGGTTAATGACTTGATGAAGGTTAACGTATTTGATGAATATCACGAAACAGCATCTGTTAACTCAGTAATTAGGTCATTAGAAGAAGGTCCTAATATTAGAAACTATTTAAATAATGACGGACTGAAGGGATTATATGCTAGGGTGTCTGTTGACAATCCTGGAATGTTTGCCAAGAGAGGTGAGTGGATTCAAGAAATTAAAGATAGATTTGCTAATAATGGTAGCATCGAAGACATATTCCCTGCTAAGAACTTTAGAGAATTTAGATTCCTAGAGGAATATGAATACTTGTTGAAGATGAAGAGAAGGATAGATCCGGACAAATTCACTGAATTTAAGAATATTAATTTTGATGCAAGAGAGACTGAACTTCTTGGTAGATTCTACGGATTAAATCAAGGTATGCCAACTGATATTGCAGGTAAAATGGCAATGTTGAATACTTATGAATCAGCTATTACTAATAGGGAGCGTAAGTATCTAACTAGCAGTAATGGGTTTAATGTTGATGAACTAATTGTTAATGTATTGAAAGAGAAGCCATATTTAGAAGAAACTGCGGTCAGAAATATAGTTAAAGATGCGGTGTCTCAGAATATAGTAAATGGAGGTTTTAGTATTAGAAAGTTCTTAGATCCAGTCAATAATGGCTACAGACAGACTACAATTGATTACTATAATATTATTAAGGGAACTTGGAACATATTTGACATGATTACTAAAATTCCTCATTTCAAAGCACTGTTTGATATTTATAATCTTACTGATACTTCTGACATAAATATAAGCACTAAGTTTAATCTGGTAAATTCCTACAGAGAAGCCCTTATTAAAGAGAATCCAGTTTACGGTAGAGCTGTTAAAAAGGAGCAATTAGCCGCATTAGCATCTCATACTGATAACGTTCTAATTAATAATTGGCTTACACGTAGAAACGTAGTATTTAGATTGGAAGAAGGGCAGGAATACATAGGATCCGACATGACTATACACTCAGCTGGTCCTGGTGGAGAAGTATTTAATTTGTCTACTAATGAGGGAATTGCTAACTTTAAAATGTGGATGGAAAGAGAGGTAATTCCTGCATTAAAGAACGGAGTTGTAGGTAATAAAAGAGTAAGATCCTTACTTATTAATAGCTTCATACAGGGATTAAGTAGAAACAGAAGATTAGATCCATTTACTAGATCTAATGTAACTTATATGAAGTTGCCAATTAATATGTTAAGTACTGAAACAGATCCAGTATTTAGTAGATACCAAAGAGACTTTGCTGCTCTTAAGAAGATAGAACTTCAAGGAGTATCTTTAACAGATTGGTTCTTTTTGTATAATCTAGTAGTTAATAAGAATCAGTACGGTGCTGACAGATTAACTTCCCTATTTAATACAATAGATGGAGTTGATGTTAGTGATATGTTAACTGACTTTCATAATTATGTAGGTAACGCTGACTACTGGCTTGATGTTAACATGGACTCATTCTCATTGGAGGATGCCCTTATTAGGATGGCACCTATAGTAAGTGAGAGTTCTAAAGGTAGAGCTAGGGATAAATACATTAGAATTAAAGACGATGATACAGGTAGATTATTTCTATATATGAGAAGCGGAGATGACTACTATATGGTAGATGAAGTACCAAATATGGAAGATGAGGATTCGTTAAGGTTACGTGACAATTACTTCGTAATAAATACTCCTAACCAGAGTAACAGAATGAAGGAATTAGTAATTAACTCTTCCGAATCACTTAATACCTTAGTAGGTAAGATCAAAAGTCTAATGAGACGTAATACTATACAAATGAGAATCAAGTGTTAATATGAGTTGTTCAGTTGAAATTATAATAAATTCTAACAAAGGGGCTTCCAGCGTAATCAAGCTGGAGGTTCCCGATGCTAGTGAAATGTCTTTAGAGGATGCAGTAGGTGCTCTAATGGGTAATAAAGAAGCATATGATGAGTTTATTGCTGCCGTTAACTCTGGAGGATTTCCTCTAGCTAACTTTAATATTAATAGTAATAGACAAGGATTTACATTACCTTCTGGTAATTACAATCTAAATACTATTAGAAATGAGTTTGACACACCTAATATAAGATATCTTGTAGATGCTTTACAGAAAGAAGGAGTTGATTTAAACGCCTATAACATCTTACTTACTGATGCTAAATTCAGTGTAAATTGGAATAGTAATTACGGAATATTTAATTATCAAGGTAATTCATTAGCAGTGATTAAACCTACTCCAGATCATATAGAGACACATTTAAAACAATTATATGTATCATCTTTAATGGATAAAGCTCCCAAAGAAGTTGTAGATGGATTATACTCTAATATAGCTACAGCAGCTAAAATACTAGCCACTGACCCCACTACATCTAGAAGAGCTATGATTACGTTAAGTAAAATAGGCTATTCAGATGGTAAATTTGTCGCCAGTAAGTCTAATGTTGTCTCTGCATTTACTCATTATTTCTATTCTAGTGCTTCATTAAGTGACGCTTTATATAAGACAGGATTAATTGGAACCTTTAATAAAATATTTAATGACTTAATAGGTGCTCCAGAGCAAGAGTCCATCAGTTATGATAACCCATCTGCTCAGGCCTTAATAGATAGAGCTAAGATATCTGGAAAGTATCTTAAAATATCTAGACAAGATATAGAGTCCTTTATGGAGAATCACGGTTATGGTGAGGCAACTGAAGATAATATAGTGTCTGCTATTCAAGACATTAATAACAATATACATAATGGTAAGTTTATAGACATAGCATATATTAGTGATAGTGGATTGTTATTAAGAAACACTGTCAAGAAACCTGTATTTGATAAATCTATTGTTAATACAGAATACACTGGAGATATCGTAGATTATATAGAGAACTATAATGGGTATAATATAATCAGATATAATAATAAGTACTATATTAGTGATAAATTAATAACTACTGCTGATAATATACATACCTCTGGTGTAGACAATTTAAAACATGCTAAAAACCTGATTACACTACAGCTAAATAGACCTATTAACTTTGAATCAGTAGCAACTAGTATTAAGAAGAAATCTGGAGACAAAGTTAACATATCTTCTAGTTCTAAGTTGGAAATAGGAGATAGATTTAGTGTATTAGATATTACATTAGATGATAAAATAAATCTATATAATGACAAGAAGCTTATTAAGTCTATAACATTTAATAACTTCGTGTCTGAAATGATGAAGAAGCCACAATACAATAAAATACTAACATCACTGAATGAACAAGGAATTAACATTCAATCTATATTAGATACTCCGGAGAAAGTAGCGACGTTCTTCTTACTTAAGAACCAACTTAGAGATCCAGAGACCCATAATGCCTTATATAATAATAAGGTTCCTAGTATGCTTACCCCGGACAAATTAAATTATGAAACTGAGCTTATTACTAAGGCGTTAAATATAATCGAAAATGCTAGTGAATCAGTGTATGAAGTAGTTGCAGCAGCTGGGGATAAATATAACTTACAGAAGCTTCAAATGAGCACCAACGTTCCAGTTCATAAGAAGGTGCCAAGGTCATTTAAAAGTGAAATGGTAGAAATAGCTAATCATCTTGGAAAGAATTATGGTATTAAAATTAATGTAGTTACAGCCAGAGAATTAGCAGATTCTTTTAAGGGTGTAATACCCAATGTAGGTAGAACTAATGCATTTATTTATAATGGAGAAATATATTTAAATGTAGACAGAGCAACAACTGCTGATTCATTACATGAATTTGCACATCTTATTATGGGTTCCATTAAGAGGACTAATTCAGATTTATATTACGGATTAGTAAACCAAGTAGAGCAACTTTCTGATTATGATGATAAAGTACAAGCATTTAGGAATATAGGAGACAGTAGAGCAGTTACAGACTTAAATGAAGAAATATTTGTTACAGAGTTTGGTAATTACTTTAGTAAGATTGCAGACACGTGGTTTGAAGGTAAGGAAACTGACTTGGATGCCCTGGGAGAACTATTTAAAGCCAAAACTCAAAACACATTCCAAACTTCGGAAGACATTAAAGATGAGAAATTAGGTAAATTACTTAACATGAGCATAGATGATATAATGTCAGAATTTGGTAGTGCTTTAGTTAATAAGGACTTTAGAGAAGGTTTTGATATGGATATGGCATCTGAATCTCGTGTAATTACTAATCTAATAGAAAGAATGATTAAAAGTGGTAATTTAAAGGAGGATTGTTAATGGCTTGTACATACAGTTTAAATATAAATGGTCAAATACAGCAATTTAACGATTATGCTGAATTGTTTGACTTCTTAATAGGACATAAGAACCAAATTGAAATGGGACTTATATCAGATATTGTGTTTAGCCAAGACACTAAGCAGTCCGAAATGGTAGCTAAGTTAAGATCTATTAAAGCTACCGCTAAACTCAACAGCAACGGAGTAGACCCTGTATCTGGTGATATTATGTACAAAGCAGAAGGTTCTAACATGTCAGTTACAGATTTCTTAGAAACTGCTACTATTACCAAAGATTCTAAAGAAACTTTCTTAGGACAGCCGTTCAGTATTAAGAATTGGAGAAATAATACTATAAATGAATTGGTATCCAAGGGTATGACTCATGCTGAAGCTGAAGAGCAGGTTAATAATACTATGGAAATGTGGGAGAGGATAGCTGATACTGGTGCTGAATTACATGCTGTTTTAGGTGATTACTTTGCCGGTCATATGTCATTAGAAGAGCTTATAGATAAGTATGCTGGAGTATTTAGTGAACAAGCTGTCAGGAGTATATACAAGAATATGGCATCTTTTAAAGATGAAATCTATAAGGCACATGGACAGGACGCTAAACTACTGCCTCAATTTACTATAGATTCTAAAACATTGGATGGAGTTAATATAATAGGTTCTATAGACTTAGTAGTGATAGGTGAGGATGGTCAACCGCATTTATATGTCTTCAAAAGTTCTGCAAAGTTGTCTGATAGGTGGGATGCTGCTAAGCAAACTAAGTATGATTACCAGTTAGCTTTCTATAGACAAATGTTAGCTTCCAAAGGTATTCCTGCTGCTAATATGGAACTAAATATAGTACCTATGCATCTGGAAGGGCTAGAGGATGGGGAATTAACTGGAGTTAGCTTCGAAGGAGTGCAAGACAGAACTAAAGATTCTGGAGGCACCATTAATAGACTAGCTTGGGGAGTAGGTGAATTTTATAATAATGTGAGTTATGCAATTCCAGTAAGACTTACCGATGAAACTATAGGGGAATCTATTAGAGATAATGTACTAGATACTCTTAGTAAGTTTATACCTAATCCTAAGATTAAATCAATTAGAGAGCAAATTGATGTAGATGCTTTTATTGCAAATCATGTTTATGATTCTCCGAATCCCTCTGAGGGCAGATGGTATTTTAAAGATTTCTACAGTAAAGGAAAGCCTATCTATATCAAAGAAGATTCACCTAAAGAGAAGAATGCGGAACTTAGAGTAGAAGTAGAGAAATACCTAAATAAGATGGTTAAGAATCATAGACTTAAGACTAACAAATTTATCTATGATCTTAAAAGAGCCATTGATGGTAAAATTCCGTTGGAGGATGTGAGTCCTACTACTGGATATACTACTAATGCCTTTGTAGTAACTACATTCCAGAAATATGTTAACGATCCAGGATGGGAATTAGTAAATATAGAAGCACTAAAACAATTAGGAATTGTAGCTATTAGTAATACTATTACCAAACAAATTGATTTTATTGCATTAAGCCATCATGATTTGCATACTGAACTTAAGCTATCTTTAGGAACTACAATGTTAGGAGAACATGAAAAGGACGCACATGCTCTTAATAACAAAATGATATTATTGGCAACTAATGGCAATATTGAGTTAATGAAGATAATGGCTGCCATTAATGAGATTCCTAATGCATTAACTGATGTATTTAAAATAGGAGACATTAAGGTAATTAATACAGAAGACTCTAAAGCTACCACTGCTACTTCAAGACAGATAAAGGAAACATTTAATCTGTTAGCCAAAGCAGCTAAAGTTAATAATAATATTAACAAATTGTCCTTTATGGATGAATTGGATGTTATTAAGAATGAGTTCCTAGCTTTGATGAACAGACCTAATGGTAAACTTACTAATAGTTTGTCTAGAGATATAGAGGCTTTATCTAAGGAATTATTCAACATTAATACCGTAAATAAGAATGAGATAGCCAATAGACTAATAGCCCTAGCTAGAAGGATGGAGAATGGAGAACGTCTTGGTAAGATAGTTGGAGGTTCTCTAGAATCTATAGCTAATGAATCTTCTAACACTGGAATAGAAAGACTATACAAGTCAATATTACAGGCTATAGCTTATTATAAAGGATTAGACTTCCTTCAACCTAAAGAGATTTCTAGATATACACAGAAAGGAACTCCTTTATCTGGAGGTATGATAACTAATCCGGATTTATTTCCAGAGGATAACTTACGCCAAATTACTCTTGCTGTGAGAGGTGCATTTGATAACGTTACTAGAGAAATGACTCCTTATCATGAGAAATTCCTTACCGGATATGTAAAACCCTTATGGAAAGATAAAGGTTACAGTAATGCCAGAAACATTGTTATAGGAGATCAGGTTAAGCTGTATAATAATTTCTTTAGAAGGAATTCTGACGGAAGTCTTAATAATAAGATGTTATTTGTAGATCCTTATGATAGCAGTACTCCACTTACTTCAGAGGAAAGACGATTCTTAAAGCAAGCACTGTGGCTTATAAACCAAGAAAGATTCCCTAATATCAGAAGCTTGTCTGAAGATAGCGAGACGGTAAAGCAACTTAAGAAGACCGAGAAGTGGTTCTGGGTTCCTCTTATGGAAGCCAATAATCAGATTCTACAAATGGGAATTAGTAAGTGGATTAACCAAGAAGTAAAGGACGTAACTGGAAGATTTAAGGATTATTGGAATAGATCCCAAAACGATGCTTATAGTGATAGGGAGTATAGTGACAAACAGAAAGTAATTACTAGGTACGAAATGTACAATAGATTTAATTTATCAGAAGCCAGTGAGGAAGCTAGAGACGCCTTATTAGCTGAATATAAACCAGATTTCTGGGAACGTAACATAGAGACCCTAGTAACTACTTATAAGTTTGCATCAGCTAGAAAGGAACAATTGGATATTATATTACCTGCAATTAAGGGAATAAAGATGTCATTATTAGGATATGCTAAGTCTACGGATACAGATTTATCAGTCCTTAATGAGACTTTGGACAACTATTTAAAGGTAGCAGTATTTAACCAATCTATTATTAGTGAAGAAGGCCGTCGAGCTTTTAAATATCTTAACCCTATTAAAAGACTAGCATCTTTTGGACTACTTGCATTTAACGTCACTGGGGGTGTTCGTGATATGATTAATGGTATGTGGAAGCAATCATCTCTAGCCTTTAGTAAAATGTACTATACTGATGAGAAGTTCACTAGAAAGGATTTGGCCCAAGCTATGGCATTAGTAACCAAAGAAGGGCCAGATATGCTTAGTAGGACTACTAAGATTGAGGCTATTAATAATATGATTAGACTAGCTAATATAGATATGCAAGTTCTAAATAAACGGCTTATTAGTAACAAATCTGGATTAGCTAATATGTCTAGACATGCTTATCAGTTAACTACTGCCCCGGATTATTTCCATCGTATGACCATATTTGTAGCTCAATGCTTACATGATGGTACATGGGATGCATTAGAAATGACTGATGAGGGCATTAAATATAATTGGAAGAAAGATAAGCGTCTAGCAGTATATGCTTCTGGTAATAAGAGTAATCCTGAATACAATAAGCAAAGAGGACTTTATTTATCTATAATGGAAGCCTATAATAGAGACAATGGATTAAATCTAAAAGAAGGAGATGATTTACCATTTGCCTATACTAAAGATGAAATATTGGCTGCTAAAACCTTGTCAGATCTTATTTATGGACACTATGACCAGGAAAGTAGAGCTTTGGCTGAGAAGACATTTATGGGAGCACTATTCGGACAGTTTAAAACCTATTTATCTGCAACTAGAAATGCCTATTTACTTAAACCCAAGAATTATAATTTAGCTGGAAGAGTTCAAGCTAAGAATGACAATGGTGATTTATTATGGTATAAAGATGAGGTGGACGAGAACGGTAATTCTATAGTAATAGTCACTACTGAAAACACTGGAGTTCCTGCTACTATTAATGAGGACAGATATCTAGAAGGTATTTATTATACTATTAAAGACTGCTTTAGGGCTTTACATGAAGGTGGATTCTCAGAATTTAGAGATAGTATCTGGAATGAAGAGACCGGTGTAAAGAAAGCAAATTTAAAGAGATTAGCTCATGATATGTTCTTATGGATGATACTTGGAACTATAGGTAAATACCTTATTGAACTATGGGGAGAGACTAGAGAGGAAGATAGAGATCCTTTAAATCCTAACATGTCTCAAGCCATGAGAGATACTGTATTTAGCCTATTTGAAAGAGGTTACAACAGTTCATACGGAGATATAGCTCCCTGGAGTGTGTTGCTAGGACTTATTAAAAATTCAGAACCTGTATCTATAGGATACTTAAGTACATTCTTTAATAATACTTATGAGTTTGCATTTGGTGATAAATCTCTATCATCTTATCTCACAGGAACTACTGGGCTTGGTAGAACATTTAAAGGAATGACTACAGAACTTAATAATATGTCCAAACTTGCAGCAGATGTAATAGAGGAAGATACAGCACAGTAATAAAAAAAATGGCCTATACAAGTAGAGTTTAACTCCACCTGCATAGGCCATTATTATTAAATATAGTCACCAAGGCATGCTTTGACTTTATCAATCAATGCATCGATGGTACCATTATTCTTTATTACATAACTAAAATGCTCGTAATCATCTAGAGCATGTTCAGAAATATGCTGGTCATCTAAACCAGTATCTCTTTCTACTTTAATTACTATTCCTCCATGAGAGATTATAGCATCAGCTTCGTTAGGAAACCTTACGTCAGTAATAATCCACTTAGAATCAGGGTTAGACTCATAGATTTGCATTAGATGCAAAACCCATAAATCTGGATGAATGTTTCTACCAATTTCAGTTCCTAGCTTTTGTAAGAACTCTCTATTGGTCATTCCAAGGTTTAAGGTAGTAGGAGATTCCTTAAAGTCTTCAGTTTCAAAGCAACACATGTCAACACCTAATATAAGAGAACTACATGCTTTTAATGCATCGGCAAAGGCATGCTTCTCCCATTCAGAGAATTTAATTAGATCGTCTCCATAGTCACTAAACATATTGTTAAAATGTGCAGCGGAGGGCTCTAAACCTTTAAAGATCTGGTTATACTTTAAGTAATTTAAGTATCTAATAATATTACAAATGGTGTCTTTACCACATTGTTTACGTCCAGCTATTCCGATTATCATTCTTCGAAGAGGGTTATACAATCATCGCTATATTCACAATCTCTTACGTCTAAATCTCCGTAATCTACTGTGTCCATAGCTTTCTCCCAAGCTTCATCTTTGCTGTCAGCTTCTACTTCCATGTCAAAATATAAACGACATCTAAGCTCCCTATCAATACTTACGTTATACCTCGGCATCACACATAGTAATAGTTACTAGCTCTCCACTATCTATAGCTTTGCGAATATATCTCATTAAAGTAATGGGTTTAGAATATTCTGCCACAAATGTAGCAGTCCCTACATCCTCTTTATCATTCATATCCACCGGGAATATAATTCTCTGGTTCTCAGTTTCTATCTGATAATAAAGTACTCCAGCTATAGCATGTGTGAATCTGGCTGGATAAGGTAAAGTTACAATTTCTTTTAATGTCATTAATTACATAAATTAGCTTTAACTAAGTCTGCAATCTTCTTCCCATCAGCAGCTGGATATTTAGCTTTCAATTCTTTGACAGCTATCCCCATCTGATTCTTAGGGATTTGTACTGGATGAATATCATGTTCTTCATTATCGTCATACCATCCTTTATCTAATGCAAGTTTAAGTAATGCAGCATTCAATTCTTCTTTAGTAGGTTCTTTAGGAAGCAACTCCTCTAGTATCTCAGCCTCATCAGCCTCGACTGCCGATAAGTCCATACGCCCTGCTGTTTGATAGGTTTCTGCATTAGCCCATCTTTCATCCCTCATCTTCTTAATAATAGAGATTTCCGCAGCTTCATCCAAAGGTTTAGCATTCTTAGCTGCTGCATAATTAGTAAATGCAGTCTTAATAGCTCTATACACATTAGTACGTGTAGTGTCATGCTTCTTCATAGAATCAGCAATCATTACATTCAATTTATCATTCCACATATCATTCCTATTTAAAATATTAATTATATGTCTAACATCCTCATCAGTAATGCCTATAGCTGTATTAGTTTTTATAAAGTACTTCCTCTGATGAGATAGCATATCTCTATCGTCGTCTACTATAGCGTAGACATAAGGTTCTGTTTGAGAATCAAGCCATTCCTGTATTTCACAACCTCTATGGCTTCCGAACGGAGTAATACTATGTATTTTGAATTTTAAACCAGCCTTGTCAAAGATTGATTGTAAGTTGGATTCAGTTCTCCAGGAAGAACTTACAACTACCTTACAACCAGTCTCTTCAACTATTCTGTTTACAAGTTCAACACATTTTGGATCAAAGTCTCCTTGAGGATATGCATGGTTTTTATTCCATTCTTCTCTATACCATGAGACACTATTAAGTACTCCATCTACGTCCAAAAACAAATACTTATTAATTCCTTTCATAAAATGTTACTTCTCAATAAGTTCAACTTCTAGTTTATAAGTTCTAATTAGAACTCATATTGTGTCTACGGAGAATGTTCTCAGCTGTACCAGATTTCCATTTAGACTTACCTCTTAAGAATGCTATATCCACATCAGAGAAGGTTGTCATTGCTGAGTCTCTATCAGTATCACATTCGTAGCCTCCGACATAATGTACTTGAGGACAATCCTCTAGTGTTACCAGATCGGATTCATCTTCTACACCTTCATTGAAGCGTTCTCTAACGTCTATATAATAGTTGCCATCGTCAGCCTTAGTTCCAACTCTAAATCTAGGCTCAGAGAACATGTGATGAATGGTAAGTGTACAAGGAACACAGTCCCACTCATCCATATTCTCTTCAATATACTTTGCTATATATTCAGCTGCCATTTGATCGCAGCCCTTACAATCACCAACTATGAATTCACAATCTTCCCAAGTGGTTTGTCCATTATCTATAGCATCTTCTATAGCTGGTACATAGTTAGCATCAAACTCTTCTTGAGTTATGTCTCTGTGTCCACTAATAAAGTATATCATTCCGCAAATAAATTGTCTAAGTCTTCTATTTCTTCATAATCTACATAAGTATGAAAGATGCCTTCAATAAGATGTTTGTGACTATGAAGTCTTCTGGATACTCAGTATTATCACGATCAATAAATTCAAAAGTTCCTCTAGCTTGAGGAAATAATTTCATATAAGCATACGAAGTTGTAAACTTATATAAATCTGTATCTAATATAGATTTAATTATCATCTCGTTTAAACATTTCTATAATTCTACACACTATTGAATCGATAGTTTGTAATGATTCTATTATTCTACTATCTCTATATTCCTTAGACCAGGTACTATACTCTTTATGGTTAGTTATTCTCTGCACTATAGAGCCTATTACTAGAATAGCGTTGACATAAGGAATCAAGCCCACTATACCTGTAAACACTACTGCTTTAGTAGTAAGATAAGGCCTAGTAACTTCGTTAGAATAAACACTAGCAATTACACATACAAACACCAGTACCGAAATAGCATAAATTAATCCCATTTTAAGTTGTGTTCTTTAATTAGTTCAACTAGTTTATCTCCTCCGTCTATAGAGGCTATATACTTAGTATCTACTATTATGTTGTCTGCATATCCCATAGCTATTAAACTACAAATGGTTTCATACACACAATAATCACCAGCTATACCGACTACTCGAATTTCGTTATCTGGGTCAGATTCAAAATCAAGTAATATGTCTGATATAACAGAAAGACTTTCTAGATTATCAAAGATACTATATTCTTCTTTGTCAGGACTATCTCCTTTAATAAAGATGTCTGTATCTTTACAATAGGCGTAGTTGCATATTACACTCCATAGTGGGGCATATATACAACTACCAGTAGTACCTTTAACACAATGTGGAGGCCATTGACCTCCGTTCTCTTTAAAGGAGCAGTGATTAGATGGGTGAAAGTCCTTAGTAATCATTACATAGTCACAGTCAATTTCACCGTTCTGTAATGCACTAGCAAGAGCATCCATCTTCTCTTTAGCTCCTTCTACAGCTAAGGACCCACTGATAAAATCTACCTGTGGGTCTACAATTAATAAGATCTTGTCCATTCTACTTACTATATGCTGCTATAGCAGCCCCAATTACTATAATTATTAGAGCAATTATTAAAATTCCGAATACAAGGGCAACTGGTATCCATAATGGAGCCAGCACCCACCACCAAGACCAAGTAGCTACAGCAGAAACTCCTAATAGCTTAAGAGTTATAAATACAATTGCTAAAAGTGTACACAAACTGGGTCCTCTATATATTACTTCAGGAGTGTTAACTGTATACTTCATTTTAGATATTTAAGTATAAGGGTTCATAATGAATATTATAATCTTCTCCCACTAAGCTTACATTGGCTAAATGAATACCTGTAATTTCCTGTAATTCATGATTACCACTGTGAATGTGTCCACAAAAGCAATAATCTGGTTGCTTACGCATTATTTCGTCTGCTAGCCAAGGATTGCCTGCATCTTTACCTGCCCATGCTCCAGTATGTATCTCTCCTAAACCTAACATCTTAGGGGCATCGTGAGAAAGTAGAATATTGCAATCTATGGGAATATCGGAATATCTATCCTGTAGTGTCTCCGATTCT
>ULJF01023561.1_pt1 | contig 61241 bp, 57 predicted proteins | sample 1950821 | NCBI WGS metagenome assembly ULJF01 (sample SAMEA4835466, study PRJEB28245) | human gut metagenome | biome: gut microbiome; material: fecal sample | place: Denmark | collected 2008 | reverse complement strand
TCCCTACACACGTAGTGAGTAAAATTCGTCTGGGAGGTGTAAAAATTTTTGCACAGGCAGAAAATCTGATCGCTTTTACTGCATTGAAAGGATACGATCCGGAAATGACATTGAACGGGTACCGGAATCCCGACGATTATCCGTCGGCTACGACTTACACGGCAGGATTACAGATTAACTTTTAAATTCAGGAATCATGAAAAAATATTATATATTCTTTGTATTGTTCCTTCTGGTAAACGCAGGTTGTGACGATTTTCTGGACAGGATGAATTATACCCAGATCGATGAAGGTGAGGTATTTAAAACGGTAGAGAATGCTCAGGGTGCTCTGACCGGAGTGTACGATAAATTGTCCGATGCAGACTTTTACGGCCGGCATATACAGGCTTATGAAGCTGCCAAAGGACCCGATTTCTTTGTGCTGTCTTCCAGCGGTAACCGGTATGAAAAAGAGAATGCTTACGATGAAACTTCTTCTTCTGCCGGTTATGCCAAGGATACCTGGAAGAAATTATATAGCACGGTTAAAGCGTCGGTTCTGATTATTAACGGGATCGATCAGGCAGAAGGAACGGATGCCGAAAAAGGACGGATTAAAGGAGAAGCATTGGCACTGAGAGGGCTGACCTACTTTGAATTGATGCGTAACTTTGCTTATCCGCCGATTTTCTCTTTCCCGGGGAAACCCGGATATGCCGATCAATACAAATTCGGTGTACCTGTAGCATTGACAGTTGAAGATCTGAAACGGATGGAAGAAAAACCGGAAGGACGGAAAGATGCGAAATATTGCTACGAAGAAGTGATTGTCAAAGATTTGTCGGCTGCCCGGGATTTATTGAAGCAATACGGGGGTGGGGAAGGAAAGAGCATTTCTTATCCGGCAGTATGTGCTTTGTTGTCCCGCGTATATCTTTATATGGGAGAATGGGAAGCTGCGAGAGATGCGGCCTTGGACGGACTTTCGGCGACGAAGACAAAAATGATCGATCCTAAAGATTATGCAGGCACATACTGGAAACCCTTTAACAGTGAAAGTGTCTGGGAATTACAATATACGGAAACGGATAATCTCAGTACGAATTCCCTGAATTATTTATTGAGATATCAAACTATAGATAAACCGGGAGATCCGAAAGACGGGCAGGTTGAGAGTGAGATCGGATACGGAGCTTACGGATTACAGGATGCCTGGGTAGATTTGGTAAAAGAAGTGGAAGGAGATGTCAGGACCTATCTGGTTTGTAAAACCCGGAACAAATACAACGCTTGTCGTAAATATATAGGCAATCCCCATTATCTGCACAATATTTGCCTGGTGCGCTTGCCCGAACTTTATCTGAATCTGGCTGAGGCTTATGCCGAATTGGGCTCACCAGATGCCGTAGAGACGCTGAACAATGTATATGAAAAAAGAACGAATAAAAAGTTCGATGCTACGGGTTTGGATAAAGCAGAATTAATCGGAGCGATTCTGAAAGAAAGGAGAAAAGAACTGGCGCTCGAAGGACATACATTTTGGGATTATTTCCGCAGGGCCATTCCTTTTGACCGGGAACCGGAGGAGTGTATCGACAATTCGACGAGTCATATCGATTATACACGGCCTCAGGTGGTTTATCCTATTCCGGAACAGGAAATGGATGCCAATCCCGCTATCCGGAAAGAACAGAACCCCGGTTATTCGGAATATTTGACAAATTAACGGATGTTTGGTAAAATAAAAAATATCTTTGAAATGCAGAACAGAAGCAGAGAGTTTATTTTGTCAGATATAACGGAATATTTTTTGACCGAAAATCCGGTTCATAAATAAATCCGTGGTAATAAAAAGTCAGGTTTATGACAGGTAAAAATCTTATCAGATATTTTTTGATCGTTTGCTTTATGGCAGCCTGTTTTCAGGCTGCTGTAGCAAAAGATCATCAGGAAAAGCAAAGTTCGTTGTCGGCCGATGGGCCTTATATCTTGTATGATAGTACCGGTGGTTTCCGCATGGTATGGGTCGGAGAGGATGCCGTGATCCGGGATACGTCGTATGCTGCTGTACCTGCCGGTTTTTCTTTTCCGGTGGTTTCCGGTAACGGAAAACATCGTTTCCGGGTAAAGTTGCATACTTTCGAACGTCAACCCTGGAAGATGCCGCAACCGGAAAAAATGCTCGTTATCTCGGACCCTCACGGTAATTTGGATTGTTTTGTATCCGTACTGAAAAATAACGGGGTAATCGATGAAAATTACAACTGGAATTTCGGAGACAATCGCTTGGTGATAATAGGAGATGTGTTCGACCGCGGGAAAGACGTATTGCCGGTTTTCTGGCTGATCTATAAATTAGAACAGGAAGCTGCGGAAGCCGGAGGCGGAGTCTCTTTTACGTTAGGTAACCATGAAGAAATGGTATTGCGGGGAGATTGCCGTTATACAAAACGTAAATACAAAGAACTGGCTGATAGCTTGCGGATTGCTTATCAGGATTTGTGGCAGGAAAACAGCGAATTGGGAAGGTGGTTGAGAACCCGGAATCTGGTACAAATTATCGGAAATAATCTGATTGTACACGCCGGATTAAGTGCCGAATTTCTGAAACGTAAAGAGACGGTTTTACAGATGAATGAAACGGTCGGCAAAGGTCTTTCCCTTAATAAAGAAGGCCGAAAGGCTGTATCGGCTACTTCTGCTTTTGTCTTTGATACGAAAGCAGGCCCTTTCTGGTATAGAGGAATGGTAAAATCAGCCGATAAATATCAGCCGGTTTATCTTCCGGACGTCATTCGTTTATTGAAAAAATATAAAGTTGACCGTATTTTGGTCGGTCATACGATTTTTGACGATATGACTACATTTTATCAGGGCAGAGTGATTGCTGTCAATGTCGACAACGAAGAAAATTATGAGAAAGGAAGAGGACGGGGAATTCTGATCGAGGGAAATAAGATTTCAGTGATATATGATAAGAAATCTCCGGAACCGATGTTTTAATTTTAGATTTACGATTTTAGATTGAACCCGCAAAGCAACTCTCAGAAAAAGATTAGATTTATGATTTTAGATTAAATAAATCCGACAACGAATCAACAATTTTTTGCTTGTATTCCAATCTAAAATCGTAAATCTAAACCTTATTTTGGTCGGTGGACTTTTTAATTATTTTGTTACTTTTTCATTAAATTGAAGGAGAAGACGACTGTATTTGAATTTTTGTTTTTATTTTTGAACTTAAATAACGGACAGTATGTTTTTGAATTAATTTAAAAATAAAATGAGAAGAGCGATTTATTTATTATCTGTTTTGGCAGTTGTGCTGTTTTTGTTGCCGCAATGCCAATGTGGGCCTAAAGAAAAGAAGGCAAAGTACGTATTCTATTTTATCGGTGACGGGATGGGGGTAAATCAGGTAAACGGTACAGAAATGTATTTGGCGGAAAAAGAAGGCCGGATTGGTATTAAGCCTTTACATTTCACACAATTTCCTGTTGTGAATTTTGCAACCACTTATTCTAAATACAATTCTGTTACCTGTTCTGCTGCTGCCGGAACGGCATTGGCTTCGGGAATGAAGACGAAAAACGGAACGATAGGTATGGACAGTTTGCATCAGGCTCCGTTATACAGTGTTGCTACAAAAGCGAAAGAAGCGGGTAAAAAAGTCGGAATAACGACATCTGTGAGTGTCGATCATGCTACTCCGGCAGTGTTTTATGCTCATCGTCCGGATCGTGGGATGAGTTACGAAATCGGTACGGATTTGCCGAAAGCCGGTTTTGATTTCTATGCCGGAGCCGGTTTTGTACAACCCAATAATAAAAAAGATTCGACGGCTATCAATTTGTATGAACTGTTTGACAAGGAAGGTTACACTGTAATCCGGGGAATGGAAGAGTATAAAGCCAAAGCCGGGGATGCCGGGAAACTAATTTTTATACAGCAGGAAGGAAGCGATAATTTTTCTCTGCCTTATGCGATAGATCGCTCCGGGAATGATCTGACATTGGCACAGATTACAGAGAATGCGATTGAATTTTTGACCCGGAATAACGATAACGGTTTTTTTCTGATGGTTGAAGGAGGTAAGATCGACTGGGCTTGTCATGGAAATGATGCGGCGACGGCTTTCCGGGAAGTGGTTGATATGGATGAGGCTGTACAGAAAGCGTTGGATTTTTACAATCAGCATCCGGACGAGACGTTGATTGTCATTACAGCCGATCATGAAACCGGAGGTATTGTTTTGGGAACCGGAAAATATGCTTTGAATTTACAGGCTTTGCAATATCAGAAAGTATCGAAGGATAAACTGACGGCAAAACTTCATCAGTTACGGGAAGAAAAAGGAAACAAAGTCAGTTGGGAAGATGTGAAAAGCGTGTTGACAGAAAATCTCGGATTCTGGAATCAGGTGCCGTTGAGTGAAGCTCAGGAGGCTAGATTAAAGGAGGTATACAAAAATACTTTTGGTTCGAAAAACGCGAAACCGGAGAAGAATCTTTATTCTGAAAACGAACAACTGGCTGGAGAGGCCATCCGGATACTCGATGGCATTGCAATGGTCGGTTGGACGAGCGGCAGTCATTCAGCCGGGGTTGTTCCGGTATATGCCATAGGTGCCGGAGCTCAATTGTTCAGTGGTAAACTGGACAATACCGATATTCCGAAGAGAATAGCGCAAGCTGCAGGATATTGACCGGGAAAATGATCACGAAATAGCGCCGGGCCGGAATTCGGTCCGGCGTTTTTTGTTCCCTGAAAAGCTTATTCTGCCTGTTCCGTAATAACAGAGGTAGGCATTTCTTCGTCTTCTTCGATTAATGTAGCTGCAAACAGCCACCACAATAGCAGAATGCAAAGAATAATAGCTCCGATAAGTGTCAGGATTTTTTGATGTTTCTTTTTCATATATTTTTTATTTAAGTATGCTGTGGATAATTCATTGTACGTATTGATCGTTGATTTTTTATCAAGAAATGGAATTTGTTTATATAATCTACAATTTAAAATCCACAATTAAACGGTCGTAAGGTCATTGTATTTCGTGTCCGGTCAGGGCTTTTACAAAGTCGGACTTCGGAGATCGGCGGATTTCATCGGGAGAACCTTCCTGCTCGATACATCCGTTGTTCATGACCAGAACCCGGCTGCCTAATAAAAGGGATTCCCGGATGTCGTGGGTAATGAATACGATCGTCACATGCAATTCCTGATGAATCCGGATAATTTCGGACTGAAGCATTTTCCGGGTAATTTCGTCCACGGCTCCGAAGGGCTCGTCCATCAGAAGAATATCCGGATCGGCGGCAAGTGCCCGGGCTATGCCGACACGCTGCCGTTGTCCTCCGGAAAGTTCGGAAGGATAACGTTCCAACATATCCGGGTCGAGTCCGACCGTTTGAATCAACCGCCCGACGGCTGCCGTTGTCCGTTTTTTGTCTTTTTTGTTGAGCAAACCGGGTACATAGGCTATGTTTTTTCGTATGGTCATGTGCGGAAATAATCCGATGCCTTGAATTACATATCCGATATTACGCCTTAAAAGGGTTTGATTTTCCAGAGAAATGTCTTTCCCGTTGATATATATTTTTCCGGATGTCGGTTGTATTAAGCCGTTAATTAGCTTTAACAAGGTCGTTTTTCCGCTGCCGGAGCTGCCGATGACAGTCAGAAACTCACCTTTCCGGATATCCAGACTGATATCTTTTAAAATGGTATGTTCGTCATAATCTTTCGAGACGTGATCGAATCGTATAGCGGGAAAATCATTCATAAGTCCAGGTTAATTTTGAGTCAGGATTCCCTTGCGTTTCAGAAAATTTAAAGCGACATCGTGTTCCGGTTGGCCTGCTACTTCTACAAGATAGTTGAGTTCGGACATTTCGCTATCCGTTAAAATATGATTCATTTTAGCCAGCACCTGTTTCAGTTCCGGATGTTTTTGCAACGTTTCTTCGCGGACAACGGTTGCACAGTAATAAGTCGGAAAAAAGTGTTTGTCGTCTTCCAGGACGGTCAGGCGGGCACCGTTAAGCTGCCCGTCCGTAGTAAAAATGTTCATAACATCGATTTTATCCGATTTAATGGCTTCGTATTTCAAACCGATATCCATATCCATTGTCTTTTTAAATTTGAGGTTGTAAAATTTACACAGGGCATCGTACCCTTCGTGTATTTCAAAAAAATCATACTCGGCCCCGAATCTGAATTGGTCCGGATAACGGGCCAGATCTGAAAATTTCTGTAGCCCGAATTTACGGGCATTTTCTTCTTTTACGGCGAGGCTATAGGTATTGTTAAAGCCGTAAGGACCGATCCAGACCAGATGGAACTGTTGGCGATAGGCTTCTGCCAGTTGGTCGTAAAGTTGCTGTGGTGGTAGTAAATTATTTTTTTTCAAAACGACCAGCCAGCCGGTTCCCGTATATTCGGGGTATAAGTCGAAATCGCCTTTTACAATTGCCGGGTGGATATTGCTTGTTCCGCCTCCTATTCCTTTGGTGATAACGGGATGGAGCGAGGTGTTGTTTGCAATCAGTATGGCCAGCATTTCTCCCAGGATGAATTGTTCGGTCATCGGTTTGGTGGCAATCCGGATCGTGGTATCCGAATCTTGGCAGCCCACGAATAAAAACAGGCTCGTAAGCAGATAGAGTAGTGTTGTTTTCATACCCGGCTCATTTTGCGTTTCTTTTTGATGTAACTTTCATAGCGACCGACACAACCGTCAGTGAACAAAGCCAATACGGCAATCAGTAAACTGCCGGCGACAGTCATGGCCGGATTGTTAGTGGTAATTCCCCGGTAGATGGCAACGCCTAATCCTCCGGCACCGATGAAGGCGGCGATACCTGCCAAAGCAATCGTCATGACGACCATGTTGCGTAAGCCGGTTAAAATCACCGGGAATGCCAATGGCAATTCGATCCGGTAAAGGAGTTGGAAGGGAGTGCTTCCCATACCGCGGGCGGCTTCTGTGATTTCCGGGTCGATGTTCCGGATGCCGGTATATGTATTCCTTACCATCGGAAGCAAAGCATAGATCGTGAGGGCAATAATAGCGGTGGTATTGCCGATACCTGAAAAAGGTATCAAAAAGCCGAATAAAGCGATCGAAGGAATGGTATAAATGAAATTCGTCAATCCCAGAATCGTACTCCTGCTTCTCCGGTAGCGGCTGATAAAAATACCGAGACATAGTCCGACGACTCCTGCACAGACGATGGCTATAAGGGATATCGTGATGTGTTGTAACATCAGTTGCAGGAAAAAATCCCAACGGTCCCGGTAGAGTGTAAAAATTTCTGTCAGCATAAATTTGATTTTAGAAATAATAACCGATGTTAATGTTAAAGCGGGCATGCCAGGAATCACTGCCTCCTCCCGGTCCGAAACCGTTCCAGTCCGGCCCCAGCCAGGCCTGATTTTTTCCCAGGGCGTAATCGATGTAGGTTTGTACCGGGCCTGCGGTCAACAGGCAGCCGGACACATTTTGAAAACTGTTTTTGTAATTGTCATTCCATTTTTGCAGCCACCCGAAGTCGTTGTATATTTGAAGGCTTTTGAACGGTCCCCAATGAATCGGGAATTTATATCCCAGACTCAATGAATAGATATTGGCTTTGGCGGCAACGAGATAAGGAGCTCCGTAAGCCGTCATTGTGATGAGGGTCCGGTCTTCTCCGGGAGCATTTTTAGGATACAGGGCGTAAGTCGTTGCCTGTGCTTTTAAACTGAGACCTTTCCAGTAGAGTTCGTGGTGAAGGGCAAAAGCAAAATGAGTACCGTTATTCCGGGTATCCAGGTTATATAACAGCCCGAATTCGGCCGATACACCGCTTTTTTGTATGACGTTTTCTCCCCATTTGTAAAATACCTGTCCGTTTAATTGGTTGATTTCCTTGTTTCGTCCGGCAACGTCATATCCGTAGCGATCATCAGATACTTCGGCATCGGCACTGAACAACAGTTCTTCTGCATTTTTGAAAAAAGCCAGTGCATATTCCCAATGCTCTCCCGTATGTACGAATTTGACTCCCATATCCGAATCGTCTTCCAATCCCACATAGTAGGCAATTTGAAAGAAGAAGTTGTGGGCTCCTGAAGGCTGGATGCCGAAAGGCACCCGGGTGAGTCCGACTTCGATACGGTTTTGCGGATTGAATTGGTAGCCGATCCAGCCGTATTTCAGCATAAATCCTCCGAAAGCTGTGCTGTAAAAACGAAAATCGGCATCCAACAGTAATTTTTTGTAAGAAGCTGTCGGGTGAAGGAGAAATACATCGTATCCGAAGTCCCCGCCTCTGTCCCTGTGTCCCCGGTTCCAGTCCGAAAAATTGTAATTGAAACGTAAGGCTCCGCCGAAATGGAATTGCGGAAGTGTTTTCCGTTCGTTACCGGAAACCGGAAAAACAAATAGTAGATAGAAAATGAAAATCAGAGTATAGCTCTTCATAAATCATATTTGTAAAAATTACCCCGCTTTTCCGATATCCTCCGGAAAGATATAACGGAGAGGGGAACAATTTTGTTTGAAAAAAATAGGCTCTAAATAAAGTTAAAAGGAAGAACTATTTTAAGGGAAGGTAAGTTTAAGAAGTAGATTGTCGAACAGTTATACAATAAAAGGATGGAAGATATATATTTGGATTATCCTGAATGGCAGGATACGGCCGATACGGTACATCTGTTTTTGCAGATGGCGGGGAAAGTGAAAGTGGAGCGTAGCCCGAAGCGGTCCCAATGGGCACATGTAAGGCTCTATCTTGTCCCGGACGGATTGACAACCGGACTGATACCCGGAGATTCGTCCCCTTTTTCCATTTTATTCAACTTCAGAGAACATCAGGTAGAGTTTATGAACGGTGACGGGAAAAAAGTAAATATACCTTTGGAAGATGGCGTGAGTGTTGCCGCTTTTTACGGACAGTTTGTCTCGGCTTTGGAACAAATCGGTTCACCGACCCTGATCAATGTTCATCCGCAGGAATTTTATGATCCCCTGGAATTCGATAAGGACGACAAGCATCACAGCTACGATAAGGTTGCTATCCGCAAATGGTTAGAGAATATGTTGTTTGCTTATGGTGCTATGGCCCGTTATCTGACGGCATTTCGCTGTAAAGTGCATTATCCGGCTTATTATTTTGGTACGATGGATCTGACTTGTATCGTGTTTAGCGGAGAGCCGGCACCTTTCGGTAAAAAGGACCCCGTTATGGAGAAGGCTTTTGACGAACGGTTATACGAATGTGGGTTTTGGCCGGGTGATATCAGTTTCCCGCAGGCTGCCTTTTTTGCCATGCCCTATCCTTTTATCGAAACGATAAGGGGAAATGAATCCTTGCTGCAACCGGATAAAGCTTTGTTTAAACCGGAAAAGAAGGAGTTCTTTCTGACGTTGAAAGATGCCCTTTCCTATCCTGATCCGGAACAAAAAGTCGCAGAATTTTTCAAATCCGGATTCGATATTTTTCAAAAGATAAAACGTTGGGAAAATATAGATAATATCTTGTAATTAATTGGTATACGATATGTTATATGTATTGATGAAATTAAATTTCTGATTTTATTTGTAAATGTCATTCTGAAAAAATACTTTTGCTGCGCAATGGTTTCCGATTCGTTTTCGCGAATGGAATTAAAAGGGAATGCCGTGCAAATCGGCAACAGTTCCCGCTGCTGTAAGTTCCAAAGATGTTTTGACATACTTTGCCACTGACCTAAAGGTTGGGAAGGCGTCAAAACGGAATAAGTCAGAAGACCTGCCTTGCGTATTTAGATTTTGCTCCTGCGGCGAATGGGAGAAAGTGTAACGGTATTCTGACTTTATTAAAACACTCTCAGTGTAACGTTTTTACTTGTTCGGTTATTCCCCGTGTGATGTGAAATCTGTATGAATTTTGTGGTTTTACAGATTTTATTACATGAAAAAGTGTGTGTGCATATTTTGCCTGTTGGCAATGATAGCTGTTTTACAGGCACAAAGCAGGTTGGATAGTGTGCAGCTTCTGGATGAGGCCGTTGTCGTGGCCCGGCAGTACAAAGAGATTATCCCGGCCCAGCGTTTGGAAGGTGAGCAGTTGCAGCGTCTCAATTCTCATTCTCTGGCGGATGCTCTTCGTTATTTTGCCGGTGTTCAAATTAAGGATTACGGTGGCATGGGCGGTTTGAAGACCATCAACGTGCGTAACATGGGTTCTCATCATGTAGGCGTTTTTTACGATGGCTTGCAAATCGGGAATGCCCAGAATGGAGTTGTCGATCTCAGTCGTTTTTCTTTGGACGACTTGGAAGAGGTGGCTTTGTACAACGGGCAAAAAAGTGAAATATGTCAGGCTGCCAAGGATTTTGCATCGGCTTCGGCTGTTTATTTAAAAACAAAACGTCCGGTTTTTGAAAAGGGAAAGCATACGCATGCTCTTTTGCGTTATAAGGCAGGTTCCATACAACTGTGTAATCCCTCTTTTCGTTTCGAGCATCAATTTTCCGATCGTCTGTCGATAACTGCCGGAGGTGAATACCTGCATTCCAACGGGCGGTATAAATTCCGTTACAGAAGGTTGACACCCGGAGGGGCGGTCGCTTATGACACAACTGCTATACGGAGAAACAGCGATATAGATGCATTCCGGATAGAAAGCGGTTTATATGGAACATTGTCTGACGGGGTGTGGCAGGCGAAGATTTACTACTACCAGTCCGACAGGGGACTGCCGGGAGCGATCGTACGGAATGTGTTTTCGGGCGGAGAACGGCAGGGAGATAAAAATTTTATGTTTCAGGCTTTTTTGAAAAAAGAATTGTCTCCCCGCTACAAAATGCAATTCAGTGCAAAATTTGCCTGGGATTATACTCATTATCTGTCCCGTGATACGGTGCTTTTTATGGAAGACTATGTTACCAAAAAAATGCAATACGATAACCGGTATTATCAGCAGGACTGGTATTTTTCTACGGCTCATTCCTATGCCATCCGGCCGAACTGGGAGGTATCGCTTGCCGTCGATTGGCAATACAATAAACTGAATGCGGATATGCGGGGGGTAGGTACTCTTTTTACTTTCCCCGAACGTTATTCGGCCTGGGGAGCTTTGGCGACGGCTGTGGATTTCGGACGATTGAAAATGCAAGCCAGTTTGTTGGGGACATTGGTTTTTGAAAAAGTAAGATACAATACAAAATCCCCTGATAAACACGAGTTGGCGCCGGCCCTATTTGTCGGATATACACCTTTCAGACAAACGGATCTGACCTTACGTTTCTTCTATAAACGGATTTTTCGTATGCCTACCTTTAATGATTTGTATTATACCCAGATCGGTTATAGTAAATTAAAACCGGAGTATGCCAGTCAGTATAACTTCGGTGTCAGTTATAAAAAGGAGTTTAAGGCCTCTTTTATCACGCTTTTGACGGCTCAGGCAGATGCTTATTATGCCGCGATTACCGATAAAATTATTGCAACGCCTACCGGAAGCAGTTTCCGGTGGATGATGACGAACATGGGAAGGGTGGAGAGCAAAGGGATAGATGCGACGGTTGCTGTTCAGGCGGCGATCGGGAAAGTAAAACTGAATACAAACCTGACTTATTCCTGGTCGAAAGCCCGGGATTTTACCAAAATCAACGGTTTCAAGCTTAGTTCGTATGGGGATCAGATTCCTTATACTCCCTGGCATAGCGGATCGGTTATCGGTGGGTTGACCTATAAAACGTGGGCAGTGAATTACAGTTTTATCTATGTCGGGGAACGTTATAACGGAGCGGTGAATAATATTGAACGCAACCGTATCGAACCGTGGTATACACACGATGCTTCATTGCAAAAAACTTTCCGTTACCGGGACTATACTCTGAAATTATCAGCTGAAGCCAATAATTTACTGAATCAATATTATGATGTCGTACTGAACTATCCGATGCCCGGACGAAATTTCCGTTTTATTTTAACTCTTAGCTTCTGATGAAAAAGATTATATACTTGTCCCTGCTGTTAGTGTCTTTTTGGGCTTGCCGGAAAGATGAGATTATTTTTCTTTCGGACTCCGAAACGGTTTCTTACCCCTTGGCAAATACCCGGATTAAGGGTTTTTATTTACTCAATGAAGGGAATATGGGGATGAACCGGGCTTCTCTGGATTATTTCGATTATACGACCGGCATATATACCCGTGATTTGTATTCGGAACGCAATCCGCAGATCGTTAAAGAATTAGGGGATGTCGGCAACGATATTAAAATATACGGGTCGAAAGCTTATGCCGTTATCAACTGTTCTAATTTTATCGAGGTGTTCGATGTGGAAACGACCCGGCATATCGATACCATACAGGTGCCTAATTGCCGGTATATGGCTTTTCATGAGGGGAAGGCTTATGTCAGTTCGTATGCGGGGAAGGTAGCAATCGATCCCAATGCAGAAATCGGTTTTGTGGCAGAAATAGATACGGCGACATTAAAACTGACGCGTAAAGTGACGGTTGGCTATCAGCCGGAAGAAATAGTTATTCATAACGGGAAATTGTATGTGGCGAATTCCGGGGGATATCGGGTTCCCGATTATGACCGCCGGGTGTCGGTGGTGGATTTAAAAACCTTCCGGAAAATCAAGGATATAGATGTAGCGATAAACCTGCACCGGATGCAATTGGATAAACGGGGGTATATTTATGTATCCTCCCGGGGGGATTATTACGATGTCGCTCCGGATTTATTTGTCATCAATACGATTACGGATCAGGTGGTGGCCGATTTGAATATACCGGTTAGCGAGATGTGTATGGTCGGTGATTCTCTCTATTTCTACAGTGTCGCATACAGTCATCATACGGGACAGAATACGGTGACGTATGGCATACTGGATACCCGGACGCAACAAGTCGTATCCGACAAAATAATTACCGACGGTACGGATAAGAAAATATTGATTCCTTACGGAATTGCTGTCAATCCGGAAACAAAGGAAATTTTTATTACAGATGCCCAGAATTATGTTGTAACGGGATATATCTATTGTTTTACGCCGGAAGGTAAATTGAAATGGAAGACGACAGCCGGGAATATTCCGGGGCATTTTGCTTTTGTGTATAAATGAGCTTATGTGTAATTGCATTATATCCCGTTTTTTGTGGGTTTTGAAATATGTGGTTAATAACAAAGTAACTTAAATAAACAGATTATGAAAAAAAAGACAATTGAATTTTTAATGTTGATTTCGTTGTGTTGTGCATTGTTTTTGGCATGCAGCGACGATAATAACGGTCCGGGCACTCCGGGAGGCGGTGATGATGATGAACAATTGGGAGAAATTAAAGATACGGTCTTTACCTCCTTTTCCAATGTTTTGACACGTCTTGTTTTAACGAATGCTCCGGAAGGAGAAGATGTTGTTTGGCAATGGAGTATGGAAAGTGCGCCTTCGGAGATTTATTCACTGACGGCGGCGACATCCAGAGAGGCCGTTTTTTTAGCAGGACTGCCGGGCACTTATAAATTGAAAGTTACGGCGACAAAAGGAGAGGAAAGTCAGACGGGAAACATTTCGGTGACGGTAAAGAAAAGTATTGCCGAGGCATCGCCGTATATTGCTAAAATCTATGATTTCCTCCCGGCAGTAGGACAGTTTACCAATGATTTACCTGCTTATACCGAAGGAGATACCCGGGAAGATATAATTACCAAGGTTGAAGGGTATTTGGTTGGAAAAGAGAACGGAGGGATGGTCAGTTTGGGCGGATTCGGGGGGTATATTGTTTTCGGTTTTGACCATACGGTTGTGAACGTAAAGGGAAAACGGGATATCCGGATTTTAGGAAATGCCTTCGGTTCTAATGCCAATCCCCGTCCCGATGCTCCGTTCGGCGGAAGTTGTGAACCGGGAATTATCGTCGTTTCCTACGATAAAAACGGTAACGGACTCCCGGATGACGAATGGTATGAAATTGCCGGAAGTGCATATCAGACAGCAGAGAACGAAGCTTGGTATCCTTTTTTCCTTGAGGCGGGTAAAGATGTCCGGACAATTCGTAATTATGAAATCACCTACCACCGCCCTGTGTCGGAAGAGGTTGCCGACGAATATATTTATTGGGAAGACAATCAGGGGAATTCAGGATATAAGGCTAAGAATATGTTTCACCGGCAATCTTATTTCCCTGCTTGGGTGAACGAAGACAGATTAACTTTCAGCGGAACCCGTTTACCTGAAAACGGATTGGATGAAAGTGGAGCGGGTAATTATTTTGTCCTGTATGCTTTTCGTTATGGCTATGCTGATAATTATCCCAATACAGATGACGAATCGGCTATCGATCTGGCTTGGGCTGTGGATGCCGACGGAAATCCGGTGGAATTACCGGGAATCGACTTTGTAAAAGTGTATTGCGGTGTCAATCAGGAAAACGGCTGGCTGGGAGAATGTTCTACAGAAGTAGCCGGAGCCGTTGATTTACATGTCAAAGGAATCAGTATCGATACACGGAAATAATTCATGTTTAATTATAAAATCAGAGACTATGGAAAAAATTGAAAATTATCAATCCCCGGTGATCGAAATTATTGAAATCGAAGTGGAAAAAGGATTTGCTTCTTCATCCTATCCCTGGGATAACGGAGGCAACTGGTAACGGTAAATAGAAGATAAAAACAGAAATAATGAAAAAATGGTTGTTATTATCGGTGTTATTCTCCTGTCTGCTTTGGGGGTGTCAGGAGGAGGAACACGCCCTTTCATTCAGGCCGGATGAGGGTTTGAAAGTGACAGGGAGTAATGCTTCTCCGGTTCGGACTTCGATAGGAGATCACTATAGCATTTTATGGAGTGCCGGCGATGCTATCGCTCTTTTTTCCGATAAGGCTCAGGCAGAATGGGGAATATCGGCCGACGGTCCGTTTTTTAAAAACCAAAGTGTAACCAACATTAAATATGTGTTGACGGAGGGGGCGGACAGAACTTCCGGAACCTTCGGAGTTGCCTCGGACAATCGTCTGACCTTTACCGGAAAATACGTCTGGGGAGATCCCGGGACACACTATTTTTATGCCTGTTACCCGTATCGGGATGCTGCAGGTGCTAATACCAAACTTCAGTATATACCGGTTAATTTACCCAATGCCCAGATTCAGGCAGGCGCAAATAATTCGGATCATATCGGCAAGTTGGATTTTATGTATGCCTCTTTAGCGTTGGAATCCGGAACGAAAGGAGAATACATCGGGAAAACTCTGAATTTTGTTTTCAGACATGTTTTCTCATTATTGGAATTCCACATTACCAATTCTACTACCGGAACGTTGGTACTGGAAGGGTTGACTTTGGACGGAGGAACCGTAGCGGTTGCCGGAGATTATACTTTCGACCTGAAAACCTCGGTCCTTACTTCGGGGAAAACGGCGGATGCATCCGGAACTCAGATCGAAGGAGGTAAGAGCCATGTCGTCGGACTTACTGTTGCGGGGGGAGTCGAGCTGGCAGCCGGAGCTTCCACCAAAGTCTACCTGTTGATTGCCCCTGTTGATTTTTCATCCGCGGCAGCCCGTATCACGGTAAAAACTTCTGCCGGAGACCAGGAATTTACCGGAAATGCGAATTTTCAGGCTGGGAAACGTTATACGAAGAATTTGGACGTTAATGCGTTGACTCCTGCAATGACGTATGATGTAATTGATTTCGAGGATATTGTATTGGAAGACAATGGCGTTTCTTACGGAACATCCACCGGAACGACGGATGCTTACGGTATTTGTGATATTTATACCCATACCCGTTACGGTGCGACGTTTACAGCTTATCCTTATACGGCAGCGATGGGAGGTCCTTCTGCTTTCTGGTGCGGAGTGGCTTATTCCGGAAATTGTGATATGACGGTTGCCGGAGTGTCGAATCAGTACAGTGTTTATTATAAGGACCCTTTGACATCACTGGGCGGACGGAACGGATCAGAAAGGTTTGCCATTGTCTATTGTGCTGAAAATATTATGGGACCCGATTATACTTCGGCAATTACTTTTCCGACAGCGACGGAAAAGACCGTTGACCATTTGTATGTAACCAACTCTACCTATGCCGTGCTTTCCATGCTGAACGGAGATAGCTTTGCGAAAAAATTTGCAGATGGAGATTGGTTTAAGCTGACCGTAACCGGATATAACAAAGACGGAGGACAAATCGGTACAGTCGATTTTTATTTGGCAGATTACCGGAACGGGAAGTCCGATATTATACAGCAATGGACGAAACTCGATTTAACATCGCTCGGAGCTGTAAATAAATTGACATTTACTTTATCGAGCTCCGATACCGGGACCTATGGAATGAATACTCCGGCATATTTCTGTATGGACGACATTGCAATCCGGAAATAAACAATTTAATAATTTGAAATGAAAAACGTCTGTAAAGTCGAATAGAAAGATGGAACACAAACTTTTAAATACATAATGATGGAAAAACAAAAAATTAGAAGTTATCAGCCGCCTGTGGTTGAAATCATTGAAATTGAAGTGGAAAAAGGATTCGCTTCTTCATCCTATCCCTGGGATAACGGAGGCAACTGGTAATAAACGAAGTTGATTATTAATAAAAATACAAGATAAAAAATGAAAAAAGGAATGTTATTATTCGTGTTCTTTGCCTGCTTGTTCGGAGCTTGTCAGGAGGATGAACACGGAATTTCGGTGCAGCCGAATGAAGGACTTAAAGTAACGGGAAAGAGCGGAGAGTCTACCCGCACATCGATCGGCGACGATTACAGTATTTTATGGAACAGCAGCGATGCGATCGCACTTTTTTCCGATAAGGCTCTGGCTGAGACGAACGATGCCGACCGTAATGTAACGAATATCAAATATACACTGGCATCGGGTGAAAATAATGTTTCTGCAACTTTTACCGTAGCCGATAACGTTACTTATACGGGAAAATACAAATGGGGAGCTTCGGGTGTACATCGTTTTTATGCTTACTATCCCTATCGAGAAGGTGCCGATGCAACGGCAGTCCTGACCCGTCTCCCGGCAACCCTTTCCAATAATCAGGTACAGGAGGCTGCCAATAGCTCGGCTCATATCGGGGTGACCGATTTTATGTATGCTTCTTTGAGCTTGGACGGAGGAACTGTCGGTACCTATATCGATCAGACACTGGATTTTTCTTTTCGCCATGCTTTTGTATTATTGGAATTTACAGTCACCAATTCGACGGCAGCTCCGATAGCGTTGGAAACGGTAAAATTGGACGGAAACGGACAGACGATTGCCGGTGACTATACATTTGACATTATCACTTCCACCCTGACGGCAGGGAAGACGATAGATGCTTCCGGTAATATGATCGACGGGGTGAAGCGGACTGTCGTACAACTGTCGGTGAAAGAACCTGTAACGTTGGCTGTCGGAGCTTCAACAACCGTATATATGATGATCGCTCCAACGAATTTCACGGCTTCGCCGGCGACGATTACTGTCGGAACGACAGGAGGTGTGCAGACGTTTAGCGGTAACGCCGATTTACTTGCCGGAAAACGTTATACGAAAACGCTTGACCTGACGACCTTGACTCCGGCTGTAGTCGATTATACCAAAGGTGCTTTAGTGTTGATGGAAGGCAATATGTCGAATGAAACCGGAACCCTTTGTCATATTTCTCCGGATGGAGTAATGACCCCTGATATTTATTACCGGGCTAACGGTGAACATATGGGAAATGTAGCACAGGACCTGTTTATCAATGACGGCAAAATTTATATCATTACGCAAAACGGCAGCAGAAACGGTGGAGTCGGAATGTTTGTCGTTGCCGATGCGAAAACGATGGAAAAAGTGGTGGCTTACGAAGCAGACGAGTTTACTCCGGCTTTAAGTTGGCCGACCCATATCGCAGTGACGGGAGGATATGCTTTTATCCGGGATAATAATGGGGTGTACTCTTTTAATCTTGCCACAAAAACGATTCAGTTTATCGAAGGTACAAAAGGAGTTATTAAAAACCGGATGGCCGTTGCCGGAAATAAGGTATTTGCCGCTGCCGGTAAATCCTTGCATGTATTGGAACCGGGACGGACGGATATCGTACATACCCTTACTATGGATGCCAATATATCGGGTCTCCGGAAATCGGCGGACGGGAAATTATGGGTCTCTGTAGTATCCAATCCGGCCGTTATGATGAAGATTGATCCGGCCGATTATTCTATTCTGAAAAGCAATGAATTGGGAAGTTATAAAATCGGAGCAGGCTGGGGTGCCGTGCCGGCTTTTGCTGCTTTTGGAGATAACGTGTATTTTACAAACGGGTCGACAACGATATACAGGCATGATTTTACTTCCGGAACAACAGAGCAGTTATTGAATATAACGGGTAAAATTGCAGATGCTGCAATGAATTACAACAGCTTGGGCGTTGATCCGGAAACCGGAGAAGTGTATATGGCGACAATCAAGGGATATGGTCAGGACTACAAGATCAATCACGTCAGCGTGTGGAATTTCAATGCTGCAGAACCTCTGAAAGCGACCTATGCCGGTTACTTCCGTTTCCCGGCAGGGGTTTATTTCCCGGCGGAATTTAAATAATGTAATAAAGGTTTGAAAGTAACGGACTGTGACTTTCAAACCTTTTATTAAATCAATATTAGTATGAAAATTAATCCAGATTACCGGTTGCGGGTGATTGCCGGTGAAAATATCGTAATTATGCACGGCACGCAGGGTGCCGATATGACCAAAGTAATTTCTCTGAACGATACAGCCAAAGAATTATGGGTAAAATTCAGGCATAAGGAATTTACGGAGGAAAATGTGGTGGAACTATTGATGAAAACCTATTCGATCCCCGAAGAAATAGCGAAGCGCGATGCTTTGGTATGGATAGATTCTCTGAAGCAATGTAAAGCTATACTTTGATATGGAGCATGAAAAAATAGTGGTCGGACTTTTACGTACTGCTATAGGTAGATGCCCTGCGGAGATAAAAGAACTTGAAATGCTTTCCGGGCAGGATTGGAAAGAAGTATATAAAATCGCTTCCGGGCAGGGAGTTCTGGCTTTGATATGGGACGGATTGAAAAAATTATCTGCGGAGTATTTACTACCGAGGGAGTTACGCTTGCAATGGGTGTTGAATGTGGAAAAAATAGAAAACCGTTTTGCCCGGTATACCCGTACAGCCGGAGAACTGGCCGGAGAATTAGCCCGACAGGAAATTCGTATAATGATACTGAAAGGATTGGGACTGGCTTCTTTATATCCGGTACCCGCTCACCGCGAAGGAGGTGACATTGACGTGTGGTTGTTCGGTAAATACGAAGAAGGGAATAAATGGGCAGAAGATAACGGAATAGATGTGAATGTGGATTATTATAAGCATTCTAAATTTTATTACCGTGCCATTCCGGTTGAAAATCATCAATATTTCCTGAATGTAAAAATGGATACCGTTGACAAATGCCTGGAGAAAAAGTTATACGATATACTGGCTGACTGTCCTTGTGCGGAATTGCCGGTGCAGGCAAATAAATTATGGACACCTCCGGCAGATTTCAATGCATTATTCCTATTGCGGCACGCAGCGGTTCATTTCGCTTCCGAAGGCATCGTTCTGCGGCATTTTTGCGATTGGGCTCTTTTTTGGCAAAAATGTGGACAGAAAGTAGATGTTGGTGCATTTATGAACACCTTGGAAGGAACGGGTTTGTTGGAATTTGCCCGGGTATTTACGGCTTTGGCTTTCGATGTAACCGGAATAGATCCTTGTTGTTGTCCTGTCCCTCCGGGTGAGAACAAGCAGTTGTACCGTCGTATGCAGAATGAGGTACTGAGTGTTGTTGTGCAGAATAAACCTATCGGAAAATCGGCGTTTACCGTCTTTCTATTCAAGGCCCGGCGGTTCTTTTCGTCTCGCTGGAAACACAAACTTGTTTACCGTAGTGCATTTGTAAGCCGTATTGGTTATTCTGTTGCCGAGCACCTGAAACATCCTCATTTGTTATTGAAGTTACGGTAAAGAAACGATTTATGGAAGGAAACAGGAAAAAAGTTTATCGTATCGCCGGACATATGTTGGTGATCGGTGGCTCCGGGACATCGGAATTATTGGAACGGATGGGATGTTTTGTCCCGTTTTTAAGTGAAGAGTCGTCTGCTTGTCCTGATTTAACAATCGAGACGGACCGGATTTTACCTTCGGTGCCGGGTATCTTATTTTATGAAAGCTTTTTGGAGATCGGACATTTGCGGATATATAAGGGAGAGGCTTGTTTTCTATGCAGTCTTCAGTCGTCCGACGGATATAGTTCGTTTCATTTGCTTTGTTTCCCCGGGCGGCGTAAAGTGCTGACAGATTCGACATCCCACCCGGATTTGTTGCGTTTCGGATTCTGGGTGGCTTACAATATATCTTTTGCCATGCAGCGGACGATAGCAATCCATGCTTCTGTCATTACGTGCAATGGGAAAGCCGTTCTTTTTTTAGGGGAATCCGGGACCGGTAAAAGTACGCACACCCGTATATGGTGCGAACATATTTCCGGTGCCGTTTTATTAAATGATGACAGTCCGGTTGTACGTATTACCGAAGGATATCCGCTTGTCTCCGGTTCTCCCTGGAGTGGCAAAACTCCATGTTACAAGAACGAAGCTTATCCTTTAATTGCTTTGGTACGCCTGAAACAAGCTCCGTATAATCGAATTTCGGAGTTATCCGTATTGAGGGCATTAGGGGCTGTGTATCCTTCCTGTCCTCCGGAGTTAATGGGAGACGTAGAACTCTCTGATGCAATTTGCATGACGATTTCCGATGTTTTACAGCGGGTCCCTGTGTATATCCTGGAATGTTTGCCTGATCCGGATGCTGCCGGATTGGTTTACCAAACCATTTTCCGTTCATGAAAACCGTTTCGAATTTATTGTTGGAAGAAGCGATAGCTGTATTACAGGAAGGTAAAAACGTCAGTCTTTACATACGGGGAAACAGCATGTTTCCTTTTCTCCGCGACGGCAAGGATATTTTGGAACTTTGTCCTCCCGGAGACAGGGCATTGGGGCGGGGAGATGTGGTTTTATTCCGCTATGGAGGAAAACTATTGTTGCATCGTATTATCGCCCTTCGGGGAGAGTATTTTATTATGCAGGGAGACGGTTGTTGGCAAAATAAGGAAAAAGCCGTTCGGTCCGATATTTTTGCGATCCTTTTTGCCGTTCGCTATCCGGATGGCAGAATACGTCATTGTCAGTCTTTTACCTGGCGCTTTTATTCTGCTCTTTGGTTTCATCTCCGGTTTATCCGGCGTTATGTATTGGCCGTCTTGCGGCGTATATGATTGACGGTTAAAAGCCTGCTTGAAATCATGAATTTCAGATTGCACTCACAATCTACCTTGGAAATCTATGATTTTGGATAAGAACCGTCTTTGGAGTTTGATTAATGCTTGTCTTGTGTCTTCGCAGATCAACGAATCTACGGTTCTGATCCGTTTAAATCGTAGATTAAAAATAAATCAATACCTGTCGGAGGGGGGATTGATTTTGTTTTCTTTCCAGTGTTTATAAAATGTACTGCGGGAAAAACCATATCGTAAACAAATGGTTTTAACAGGCACCCCTTGTTTTAATAAATCTGCGATACGTTCCCGCTTTTCGTTTAACAATTGGTGTTTGGGCCTGTAATTTGCGGGTCTGCCCAGTCGGATACCTGCCTGACGGCGGGTGGCCAATGCTTCCCGGGTACGTAACGAAATCAGATTCCGTTCGATTTCGGCTACCAGCCCGAAAGCAAAAGCCAGTACTTTGCTATTGATACTGTCGTCGAAAGCATAACCGTCTTTTGTACTGTAGACCGTTATTTTACGTTCCAGGCAATTGTTCAATACACTCATAATATCATAAAGCGTCCGGCTCAAACGGGAAAGTTCCGTGACGATCAGGCTATCTCCGGATTTTAATGATTTTAACAGATGTCCCAAATTGCGGTCTTCTTTACGGCAACGTCCGCTGACTACCTCTTTTTCCCAACGATCGATCGTCATTCCTCTTGCCTGTGCGAATTTTGTAATTTCATTCCGTTGGTTGATCAGATGTTGTCGTTCCGTACTGACTCTTAAATAAGCTACAATCATAGTATTACAGATTTAATGAATCTGTGTAAGTAACGAAAAGAAAAAAGAAAGGCTACGGTTTTTATGGTAAGAATGTCTAAAAAAGCGTAATTAAACGTTCATTTAAATGAACAAATGTAAATACAAATGTATGATATTTTTTGTTGATATCCAAAATTCATATCACTTGTTGATTAATAATTTTTTACGGTGTCTGTTTTCAATTTCTTTTTTTAACAATCCGGTCATTGGGTTGTTGTCTATTTTATCGAACGTTAAAACGGACACATTTATTGTGTTGTTATCATTCAGAGTCAGACGTTGTTTTGACAGTTTTGGACGTAAAAGAGTCTCCCGGTGGCGTCGCCGTGGGTTGCTACACGCGTAGGGTAACAGACCGGGCGTGAATCGGATTTGGTTCCGGTGGGGAAACCCCCGAAGGCAACGCCGTCGCTGTGGTCAGGGAGCGGGAGTTCGATTCTCCCGGCGACGACCAAATAAAAACAGACTATTTATATTTTGTGAATTATGAACCTATCTCTTCAGAATCTTTCTCTTTTGGCTCGAAGCTATTTGTTGGAGTCCCTTTGTGAAACCGGCAGAAGACATCAGATTCAATCCGGAGATAAATTATGGAGTGAAGAACAGCAAACGATAAAACGTATGATAACCGAGTTGTCTGCCGATATACTGGAATATTATTCTGAAGAGCAGGATATTACAATAAAGGCAGAAGCCCTTATCGCCCTTATGGATGCCCGGGAAATCGGTAATACGGAGAAGGAATTGCAACAGGCATTGGCGTTTGCAGAGCGCTTGTTGCCGCAAATGGCAGGGTCGCCTTTAAAATGTAAGCTTTTATCTTATTGTTATTATTATATAGAAGAACCGGAATGTGCAAAAGAAGCTTCCCGCATTATCGAAAGTTGGGATAAAACCCAATATACGCCGGAAATGAGGGAGGCTATTGAATGCTACAATATGTTGATTTGACATTGCTTTGTTTGCATTCAACGGGAGAGGTCTTTATGGGATGAGGAAAACTGATTTATCTATTGATAGATAGTGTTTTAAGTATTAACTAAAAATCCAAAGCCATGAAAGTAAATGAAATTTTTACTGTTGAACGGGAAGTAAGCCCGAGTATCGGTACCAATTATTTTTTGGTCCGTTTAGAAGGAGGATTAGCTCTCCTGGAAGAAGGTACACGTTCGGAACCCGGAGAATATCGCATAGGTGCTCCGTTGAAAAAATACTTTGTATTTAAATGTCTCGAGCCGGGGGAAGCGGCCATTCAATTTGCATTTTTCAGGGCCTCTTCTCCCGATGATCTGCTTTATGAAGAAGTGCTTCCGATTCAAATCGAAAAAAATGCCGATTTCGATTCTACGCTTCCCGGAGGCTGGAGTCCCAGGCGTCCTTTGACAGAAGAAGATCGGAAACTGTTCGAAACAGTAATGAAGGGGTGGTGCGGAGCTACATACGATCCGATTTGCGTTTCGAGTCAAATCGTAGCAGGCACAAATTACCGTTTTACCTGCAAAGTGACTACTGCAACGGAAATTTCTAAAACATACCATGCTATCGTTGCTGTATTTGAGCCCCTCCCGAATGAAGGGAAACCTTATATCACAGATATTATCCGTTTGTTAGGTGTATAATGTTTAAATTTTATTATTATGGAAGAAAAGGGTTTTGATATTATTTTTTCACAGCTTCAGAAGCATGTGGAAAATCAATTGGCAGGAAATGATGAGTTTCCCCAAGCAACCACACAGTCTTGTAATGGAGGCGGTACGATTCCATTTGAAATCGACCTGGACCGTAATGGTAATGCACATTATCAGATTTCTAAAAAAGGCTGGGGCGTTACGATTTCTGCTACAGCTACCATACAGGAGCCTGGCGGTGCTGTTTTTAGTATAAATGTACGTTCCAGTGACGGAGGTGGAGGGGACTGGAGTAATATACCGACCGGTGGCTCTGTTTCCTGTAAGTTGAAGACCAGTTTTTGGCACAGTACGACAATTACGATCGATATACACAGTTCCAAGCCGAATTGCAGGCTGAAGGCTGAATTGAGATATAGTTATTGATCGCTTTACCTTATCCCAAGTGCCCTGTAAAAAGGGCACTTTTAAGTTTTACTTTTCGGTCGGCCTCTTTCCGTATTTATTTCCCGGTTATTTTCCAATTGATGTGTTGACGAAACATTGAAATCCGATCCTCCTTCAAATCATATAGTATTGTCCGGAAAAGCAGACAGCCTTTCCGTATGTTTTTTATTGTGTCATTTCATCTGTCCTATGACTCAGAAAATACTCGCTACATTGTTTTGTTATAGTGTAAATAAATACTTCATCTTTATTCACTGATTATGGCTGTAAACCAATTGAAAGCCGGAGCTTTCCTTTCCTATGTGTCCATAGGATTGAATAATCTGGTCGGATTACTCTATATCCCTTTTATGTTGCGGATGATGGGGCAGAATGAGTACGGTTTGTATGCATTGGTGGCTTCCGTTATTGCCTATCTGACGGTGTTGGATCTGGGGTTCGGGAATGCCATCGTGCGTTATACCGCTAAATTCAGAGCAGAGGGAAAAATGACCGAGCAGTATGATATGTTCGGTATGTTTCTGTTGTTGTATAGTCTGATCGGTTTGATAGCGTTTCTGATCGGTTTGGGTTTGTATTTCAATGTCAATGCCTTGTTTGACCGTTCAATGACAGCGGAGGATTTGGACAAAATACGGATTATGATGCTCCTGATGACGCTGAATCTGGCTTTTACCTTTCCCCTGAGCATCTTTGGTTCTATAATAACCGCCTATGAAGATTTTGTTTTTCAGAAACTGGTAAATATTGTACGCATTATATTGAACCCTCTGGTTATGATCATACTGCTGCTGATGGGATACCGGGCCATAGGTATGGTTGTCGTAACGACCTTGTTCAATATAGCAACACTCCTCGTCAATTGCTGGTATTGTTTTCATAGAATTCATATCCGGATTTGTCTGGGACGTTTTCAATGGGGATTCCTAAAGGAAGTGAGTATCTATTCTTTCTGGATTTTTCTGAATGCCATCATGGACCGGATTTATTGGAGTACCGGTCAGTTTATACTGGGTATTTACAAGGGGGCTGCAACCGTGGCTGTTTATGCTGTGGCGATTCAGTTGCAGGGAATATATATGAGTTTTTCAACTGCCATTTCAGGCGTTTTTTTACCCAGGGTGACAGCCATGGTAACGAAAGAGAACAATGAGAAAGCCATATCGGATTTGTTTATCCGTACGGGGCGGATTCAATATATCGTAATGGCTTTTATGCTGACGGGGTTTATTTTATTCGGACGTCCTTTTATTCATTTATGGGCCGGGACAGATTACGATGAGGCTTATTACATAGCCCTGCTTTTTTTTGTTCCGTTGACGGTTCCGTTGATTCAGAATCTGGGAATTACCATTCTTCAGGCCCGGAATCAGATGCGTTTCCGTTCTTTGCTTTATGTGGTGATCGCTTTGGTCAGTTTAGGTATTTCTATTCCTATGGCAAGGCTTTATGGAGGGATTGGTTGTGCTTTGGGAATAGCTTTTGCTCTTGTATGTGGCCAGATTATAGCTATGAATATCTATTATCACAAAAGGATTCATATTGAAATTATCCGGTTTTGGATAGAGATTGCGAAGATGTCTCCTATACCTTTGGGATTAGGGATTATATTTTATTTTTTTTTAAGATGCATACCTCTGGATACTGTCTGGCAGCTGGGGTTAGGTATAGTTGTATTTACCGTAATTTATATACCTCTTTTTTGGTTTATGGGTATGAATCAATATGAGCGTGATTTGTTTTCAGCTCCTGTAAAAAAAATACTGGGAAAATGCTTCAGATAAAAGAAAAAAAGGATTGTTGCGGCTGTGAAGCTTGTATTCAGCGTTGCCCGCAGCAGTGTATTGCTGTGCGTGAGGATTCAGAAGGATTTCTTTATCCGGTGGTGGACGAAGGAAGGTGTACGGATTGCGGCTTATGTGAGAGGGTGTGTCCCGGGCTTCAGCCGGGAGAGCCCCGTGAGCCGTTGAAAGTATATGCTGCCAAAAATCCGGATGAGAAGGTGCGTATACAGAGCTCTTCCGGAGGAATTTTTAGTTTGCTGGCGGAGCAGGTGATCCGTGCCGGAGGAGTGGTGTTCGGAGCCCGTTTTGACGGGCGGTGGGAAGTGGTTCTCGATTATACGGAGGCGATGGAAGGGTTGGAGGCTTTCCGTGGTTCGAAATATGTGCAGAGCAGGACAGGTGAAACGTACAGGCAGGCTGAGACGTTTTTGAGGGCGGGCAGGAAGGTTTTGTTTTGCGGAACACCCTGTCAGATTGCCGGATTGAAGCTTTTTTTGCGAAAGGAATATGAGAATTTACTGACAGTTGATTTTATTTGCCACGGTGTGCCTTCTCCGGGAGTTTGGCGGAAGTATCTCCAGGAAATAGCCGCCCGCAGGGCCGCTGGAAAAAATACAGTTTTGTCTGCATCTTTAAATACAAGTGATGATATATCACAGAATATTTCTTCCATTTCATTCAGGGATAAGGCATTAGGCTGGAAAAAATTCAGTTTTGTTGTCCGTCTCTCCGCGACGGACGGAGCGGAGAAAAATTCAGTTTTGTTGTCCGAATGTTTCTCTAAAAATCTTTTTATGCGGGGATTTTTGACAAATCTCTATCTGCGGCCTTCGTGTTATGCCTGCCCTGCAAAATCGTTCCGGTCGGGTAGTGATATGACTATCGGCGATTTTTGGGGTGTAGAGTGTGTTTTGCCGGATTTCGATGACGACAAAGGAATCAGCGGGGTTATGCTCAATACCCGGAAAGCGGAAGTATTGTGGAAAAGTATTCCGGTGGATTGTAAAAGCGTTTTATACCCGCAATTATACCGGGCCAATCCTGCCTTGGAAATGTCTGCGAAAGAATCCGGGAACCGGAAATTGTTTGTGTGGAAAGAAGGGCAGCTGCTCCTTCCTTTGATAGAACGTTTGACTCGTGAAAGTCGGTGGAAAAAGCTGAAGGCTGGCAGCCGGTTTTGTTTGCGTGTTTTTTTGCAAAAAACGGGCTTGTTTCATACGGTTATCTCAATTATAAGAAAGTGTAAAATATGAAAATAGGTATCCTTACTTTTCATTTTGGTAATAATTATGGCGGATTGTTGCAGTGTTATGCTTTGCAGGAAGTTTTGAAACGGGCAGGGTATGAGGTGGAAATTATCAATTATCGTCCGGGTTCTTTTTCATTTTGCCGGAGAGTATGTAATAAAATAAAGAGCATAAACTCATGGAAAGTATTAGCCGGATTATTCCGGGAGTATTTCCTGTCATGTTTACGGTCCGGTCATAGTCAAAAAAATAAGGACGTGGAGGATATCCTGACGGAGTTCGATCTTTTCAGGGAAAAATATCTCCATTTATCTTCGCCTGTTACTGAACAAAACATAGGAGAGTGGTGTGCTCAAAGATATGACGCTATTGTCGTCGGAAGTGATCAGGTCTGGACTTCTTTGTATGAAAAAAAATATATTTATTTTTTGGACTGGAAACCTGAATTTCCGGGAAAACGCATTAGCTATGCGGCTTGTTCGGCCCATGAATATGTCCGTAAAAAACAAGCGGACCTATTGTCTGTTTTGTTGGGTAAATTTGATTATTTGTCTGTCCGGGATATGACCACGGCCCGGTTGATAAAACAGATTACCGGCAAAGAGCCTGATATTGTTCCTGATCCTACCCTGATATATGATTTTAAAGAGTTTGTAACGGATATACCGGTACAGCCCTATATACTGACCTATATATTGGGAAGTGAGATTACCGGAGGTCATGAGGAAGCTCTGAAAAGGATAAAAGGAAAATACGGTTGTTTAAAGGTGATCTCCGTTCATCTTCCTCAGGGAAAAAATGATATCCGTTTTTATGCGGATGAAAATCATTATACAATCAGTCCTGAAAAATGGGTGGATCTCTTTGCCCATGCTTCATTTGTTTATACGGATTCTTTTCATGGTATCATGTTTGCGGTCAAATTTCATATTCCTTTTGTTGCTTATTATGCAAATCTTATCCGGGCTTCACGTTTGCTTGATTTGAAGGAGCGTTGTTCTGTTTCCAATATTATAAACCGTACGGCCGATATAACGGAGGCGAATATGAAAGCAGTTGAATTTGATGATCTGAAAGTGGATTTTGATAAGCTGTTAAAAGTTGACTGAACGTTTTTTTAGGCACAATACAAAATTTACTTAGTCGATGATTCCCTATATTTTGATTTTGTTGCTGTTGTGTTTGGGGCTTTTTTATGAATTATATCTGCCTTCTGCCCGGCAAGGTATGGTCAGCTTCCAGCATAGAGCGGTTTATTTCTTTCTGGTTTCGGCTGTGGCTCTGATGACCGGGTTCAGGGACATGATAGGCGGGTATGACGTTTATATCTATGCCTGGTTTTTTGACGAAATTCCGGCGATAGATAACTTGTTCCCCTGGTCGGCAGGAGATCCCTCTGTTTATTTTCGTTTTGAACCCGGATATTTGCTTTTAAATTCGGTGATTAAGTTTTTTTGTGCGGATGCGTATTTTTATTTTTTTACGGTTGCCTTGCTGACTTACTTTTTGATAGGGAAAGCTTTCCGGAGGTATCCTTTTTTTGTGTTCGCTTTTTTCCTGTTTTTTGCCAAATTCTTTATTGTGGGTTTTGTTTATACCCGGCAGTTTATAGCCATGGGGATCGTATGGTGGAGTCTTCGTTTTCTGGAAGAAAACCGGAAAAATGTGTTTTTGGTTTTTCTGTTACTGGCAACGACTATTCATTACAGTGCTTTCGTCGTGTTTCCGATGTATTTTCTGGCAAACCGGCGATTTTCCGGCAAATTCCTGGGCATTGTATTTGTTGTTGCATTGGTCTTGGGTGTTTCGCCCTTTATCAAATGGGCGATGGCTTCGGTGAATCATTTTTTGATGCTGGATAAGCTTGACGGATATGCAGAAGCAGCCCAGGATCCGTTTCATATCCCCTATTTTATAGAAACGTCTTTGGTGGTGGCCGGGGTGCTTTACTATCGTAAAAGGATATATGCCGATAAAAAATATATCGTGTTACTGAATATGTTGGTATTGTATTCGGTATTCTCTTATCTGACGTTGCGGGATGCAGGCGTGATACGCTTTATCTGGTATTACTTTATCGGTTATGCGGTTTTGGTGCCTGTTATGTTGTTCCGTTTTGTCCGCTATAAAGAATTGATTTTGCTGTTTGTACTGATCTATTTTTCTTTTGTGTATTTCAGGAATGTCATCGTCCGGGATGACGGAAATTTTATTCCCTATAAGGCGGTATTTATGGATACTCACCGGGAAGATAAATTCAGATGATAAGTCCATTGGCTTATTCAATGTTTTTTAATTGCCTTATTTTCAGATTGTTAAATTTCTGGGAATGTATGGCTGATTTTGAACAGGTACTTATATGGTTACAATTTTTACCCCCACTTATAACCGGGCATATATTATCGGTAAGCTGTACGGGAGTTTGCTGGAGCAAACCGACCGGAATTTTGAATGGCTGATCGTCGATGACGGGAGTACGGATAATACCCGGGAGCTGGTCGGTTCTTTTATCCGGGAAGACAGGATTTCTATCCGTTATTTCCGGCAGGAAAACGGAGGCAAACACCGGGCGATAAATCGCGGCGTACGGGAAGCCGCCGGGGAGTTGTTTTTTATTGTGGACAGTGACGACCAGTTGACGCCGGAAACTGTGGCACGGATTGTTTACCATTACGAAACGGTCCGGGAGGATAAAACCTTTGCCGGAGTATGCGGTTTGAGGGCCTACTTTTCCGGTGAAAAGATTGGAGGAGAGTCGGATTTTGGCATTCTGGACTGTAATGCATTGGATTATCGGTTTAAGTATGCGATCAAAGGGGATATGGCAGAAGTTTTCCGGACGGGAATATTACGGGAATATCCTTTTCCGGAAATGGAAGGAGAGAAATTTTGTCCGGAAGGCTTGATATGGAACCGAATCGCCCGGAAATACAGACTCAGGTATTTTTATGAAAAGATTTATTTGTGTGATTATCTGCCCGATGGTCTGACGGCCGGTATTGTAAAATTACGGATGAAAAGTCCGTTGACATCGATGACTTATTATAGTGAGTTATATCATAGTCCTATCCCTTTTCTGCAAAGGATGAAAGCAGCTGCGAATTATTGGAGGTTTGCATTTTGCTCGGATCGTTATTTTTCTGCTAAGATCAGACAAATCGGTTTTTGTTCTTTGCCCTTCTTTCCCATTGGTTTTTTGTTACACTTGAAAGATAAGCGTTCATGAAAATATTGCAGGTCATCACTTCTCTCCGGATGGGTGGGGCAGAGAAACTGATTGCGGATATGGTGCCTTTGTACCGGGAGCATGGTTATGAAGCGGATATTTTGCTTTTTGACGGAAGCGACACTCCTTTAAAAAAGGAGTTGGAGGAAAAAGGAATCCGGGTGTTCCAGGTGGGACGCAGTACAAAAGTTTATAATCCGTTGTTTATATTGAAATTAGTTCCTTATTTGAGGCAATATGATATCGTTCATACCCATAATACGGCGTGCCAATATTTTGTAGCACTTGCGAAGCTGATTTCCGGCAGTCGTGTACGATTGGTCACGACAGAGCATAGTACGACTAACAGGAGACGGGAAACCCGGTGGTTTCGTCTGGTGGATAGATGGATGTACGGTTGTTATAATGCTATAATTACTATTTCCGGTAAAGCGACAGACATGCTGTCGTCTTATCTGGCGAAGGCCGGGAAAATATATACCGTATATAATGGCATTCACCTGCCTGTGTTTTTTAATGCCGGACCGTTCGCTAAAAATGAAATAATGGCGGGAGAGTTTTTTTTAGTGTCTATGGTTGCCGGTTTTCGGGAAGAAAAGGATCAGGATACGCTTATCCGGGCAATGGCTTTACTTCCTGACAATTATTCCCTGTGCCTGGTCGGAGATGGAGTCCGTCGTCCTGTTTGTGAAAAATTGGTGAAAAAACTGGGGCTGGAGAGGCGGGTTGTTTTCCTGGGAGTAAGGAATGATGTGCCCCGTTTATTGAAAACTTCCGATGTCGTAGTTATGTCCTCGCATTGGGAAGGATTCGGGTTGGCAGCGGTAGAAGGTATGGCTGCCGGTAAGCCGGTTGTTGCTTCGGATGTTCCGGGGCTGGCTCAGGTCGTCGACGGAGCCGGAATTTTATTCCCTGTTGAGGATGCCCGGGCACTGGCCTTTCATATTGAGCATTTGATGAATGATCAGTCCTGGTATCAGCAGATTGCCGGGTTGTGCCTGCAACGGGCTTCTGAATATGATATCCGGAAAACCGTGGATGCTTATGAAAAGATTTACGAGGATTTATATAAAGGCCGGATTTAAAAAAAGAGGGGATAGGGTTGGTTGTATGGTAAATTTGCTTTGGATTTTCGGGACATTACTTCTGTTTTCGGCTTGGATTTTCGGGATTTAATTCGGTTTGGCGTGCGATAAATGATTTTGAATCAGATATTTTAATAATTAATTGATTCTAAAGTTCCCGATAAAAGTTTATATTTGTCCTATAAAATCTGATGGTTATGGAAACGGTGAATTTAGATGGTATACGAATGAATATTTTCCGGGAGATTATGAAACTGGATGAGGTGAGTTTACTGGAAGTTTATAAATATATGGTTTCCAGACACATGTGTGATAAGGCAGCAGAGAAAGAAGTTGTAAAGGAAGTGTTGTCTTCTTCTGTTAATGAAGCCTTGAAAGCGCAAAAGGAGGGAAGATTGTGTTCTACTGAAATTGCAATGGGCAAACTTGATCAGGAAATGCAATGGAAATAAACTGGACTCCGCAGGCTATTGACAGTTTGATAGAAACGATACATTTTATTCACGATCATTTGGGAAATAACGTTGCCCGTAAAATTCGTTTGATGATAGAAAAAAAGGTGGGGTTACTTGCAGAAAATTCATTGTTAGGGAAAGTGGCAGAGGAATATGCATTCAATCAAACGGAATTCCGTTTTCTGATAATTAATAAAAAATGTAAGGTGTTTTATTTTATAAATGATGGTTGTGTACATATTGTTTTGGTATGGGATAATCGTCAGGATATTATCGGTTTAAAGAAGTTGTTGAATGAAAAAGATTAAATATTCTGATAATTATAAATAAAATGATTGCGGATATCATGGAATAAGTCAACTGACTTGTTATCCTGTTGAGAAATCAGCAGGATATTTTTTTGTAAAATATTTATAGTTCTGCTTCCCTTGTCTGAAAAGACAGGGGATTTTTATTTCTAACCTGTTAAAAAAATATAATCTTATGTGTGCAATTGCCGGAATATTCAGTAAAAGTGAGGGAGTGGATAAGCAGGAACTGGAACGGATGTGCGAGCGGATGAAGTTGCGGGGGCCGGACCGGGGAGGGCTTTACGCGGGAAAGCAGGTCGGGCTGGGGCATCGCCGTTTATCGATTATTGATTTAAGCACGGGCGATCAGCCTATGTTTTCGCCCGACCGGAGCGTGGTGATCGTTTTTAACGGGGAGATTTATAACTTCCGGGAGTTGCGGCAAAAATTGGAAGCGCAAGGGCAGGTGTTTGTGACACAGAGTGATACGGAAGTAATTCTGAACGGTTACAGGCTTTATGGCATGGAGGGGATTCTCCGGCAACTGGAAGGTATGTTTGCTTTTGCTTTGTATGATACGGTTAGCGGAGATTTCTATCTGGCCCGGGATAAATTCGGGGAAAAGCCTTTGTTTGTGCGGGAGGAAGAAGGGAAGGTGAGTTTTGCTTCGGAACTGAAAGCCTTTGCTCCCGGTTTGGAGCGTTTTCATCTGGATACGGAAGCTTTGAATTATTTTCTGACACTGAGTTATATTCCTGCTCCTTATACGATTTACCGGGAAATCCGGAAACTGATGCCGGGCGTGTACTGGAAGATTACGCACGACGGAGACCGGAAGATTTATCGCTATTATCATCTTGCGGAGCAGTTTTCCGGGGAAAAAGAGCAGCTTTCTTTCGAAGAAGCGAAACAGGAGCTGAGGGAACGGCTGACAGAATCGGTCAGGCGGAGAATGATTGCTGATGTACCGATGGGGGCTTTTCTGAGCGGGGGAATAGATTCGAGCATTGTTTGTGCGATTATGAGCCGGATTTCGGAGGAACCCGTCCGCACTTTTTCCATCGGATTTCAGGAAAAGGATTATGATGAGAGTGACAGGGCCAGATTGGTGGCGGAACACATCAAATCCTGTCACCGGCAGTATACCCTGGATTACAGGGATGTGGTAAAGGAACTGGACGACCTGATTCTGTATTATGATGAGCCGTTCGGGGATTCGTCGGCCATCCCTTCTTTTTACGTGGCCCGTCTGGCCCGGAAAGAGGTAAAAGTGGTATTGACGGGGGATTGTGCGGATGAGGTGTTTGCCGGATATGAAAAGTATCTGGGACATTACTATGCGGAACGTTTCCGCCGCTTGCCCCGCTGGATTCAGGCTGTGATCCGCCGGGCCGTAGAATGGTTGCCTTACAACCGGTTTACGAACAATATATTGCGCAAGGCTGGTAAGGTCATAGAGAATGCGGGTCTGGAAGATTTTGATTTGTATTACAACCTGATGTCTCTGGGTTTCCGGGACGATGAACGTACAAGGCTGCTTTGTCCGGGCGTTTTCCACGACATTAAGCCGGAAATCAGGGCAAGATATGATGTTTTGCAGGGAGGTCCCGTATTGACCCGTGAGCAATTGACCGATGTGCAGGTCGTGCTGGAAGGGGATATGTTTGTGAAAGTCGACCGCGCCTGTATGAAGAGTTCCCTTGAAAACCGGGCTCCGTTTATCGATTCCGGAATTGTGGAACTGGCTTTCCGTCTGCCGCCGGATTACAAACTGAAAGGAAGGAATAAAAAATACATTCTGAAGGAAGCCTTTAAAGATCTGCTTCCCCGGAAGACTTTTTCTTTTTCAAAACGGGGATTCGGTGTGCCGGTCGATTACTGGTTCAGAAATGAGTTAAAGGATGAACTGAAAGCTTTACTGGACAAAGAACTTATTGAACGGCAGGGCATATTCCGGTATGGGGAAGTGCAGCGGTTGTTGACCGAGCACCTTTGCGGCCGGAAAAACCATAAAATAAAACTCTGGAATCTTTATGTGTTCCAGAAATGGTATTTAAATCAGAGTAAAGCATAAAAGAAGGTTTCAGTTGAAAATTAATAATTGATAATATGCGAAAGGTATTGGTTACTGGTGGGGCCGGTTTTATCGGTTCCAATCTTTGTGAGGCTTTGCTCGGGCAAGGCGATGAGGTTTGTTGTCTGGATAATTTTGCTACCGGGAAGATCGGGAATTTACTTCCGTTATTGCAGCGGTATCCGGAACGTTTCCGGCTGATTGTCGGAGATATCCGGAAACCGGAAGATTGCCGGAAAGCGGTGGAGGGAATGGAATATGTACTGCACGAGGCAGCTTTGGGTTCCGTCCCCCGGAGTATCGACGATCCGGTGACGACCAATGAAGTGAACGTCACTGGTTTTCTGAATATGCTGGTGGCGTCGCGTGATGCAGGCATAAAAAGGTTTGTTTTTGCGGCAAGTTCGTCCACTTACGGCGATTCGAAGGAATTGCCTAAAACGGAGGACGTGATAGGCCGTCCTTTGTCTCCTTATGCCGTGACCAAGTATGTAAACGAACTGTATGCCGGTGTATTTGCGGGAACCTATGGGTTGGAATATGTCGGTTTGCGTTATTTCAATGTGTTCGGCCGCCGTCAGGACCCTTTCGGAGCCTATGCAGCCGTAATTCCTTTGTTCGTAAAAAAATTGATGGCACATGAAAGCCCGGTTATCAACGGGAACGGAGAGTATAGCCGTGATTTCACCTATATCGACAATGTTGTCCAAATGAATATACTGGCCATGACGGCTGAAAATCCGGAGGCTGTGAATCAAATCTATAATACAGCTTTCGGAGAACGTACAACATTGAATCAATTGACCGGTTATTTAAAAGAATTTCTGAGCGAATTCGATCCTGAGATCGCAAATATAGAAATTCAACATGGCCCCAACCGGGTCGGGGATATTCCGCATTCGCTTGCTTGTATTGATAAGGCCAAAGATCTGCTTGGCTATAATCCGCAATATTCAATGCGGGATGGTTTGAAAGAGGCCGTGAAATGGTACTGGGAGAATATTTGATAATTGTAGATTTTAGATTTACGATTTTAGATTGCTTTATCCTGAAAAATGAATAGCGTGATTCAGTGAAAAAGTTCCGTTAAAAATCGGAAGCAATCTTCTCTTAATTAATCAGAATGAATTTATGAAAAATGTAAAAATTGCCGTAATCGGTCTCGGTTACGTAGGGCTGCCTTTGGCCCGTCTGTTTTCGACCAAATATACGACAATCGGTTTTGACATGAACCGTTCGCGGGTGCAGGCATTGATGGACGGACACGATTCGACCCTGGAAGTTCCGGACGAATTGTTGCAGGCCGCTTTGAAAAACGGATTCAGATGTACTTCCGATCCGGAGGAAATCCGCGGTTGTAATTTTTATGTGGTGGCTGTTCCGACTCCGGTAGACAAAAACCATAATCCCGACCTGACACCCCTTTATAGGGCGAGTGAAACGGTGGGGAAAGTGATTTCTGAAGGAGATATCGTAGTGTACGAGTCGACGGTGTATCCCGGAGTAACCGAGGATGAATGTATTCCGGTGGTGGAAAGGGTGTCGGGATTGAAGTTCAATGCCGGTTTTTTTGCCGGTTACTCTCCGGAACGCATCAATCCGGGAGACAAATTGCACACGGTGGAAAAAATCAGAAAGGTAACTTCCGGGTCGACTCCGGAAATAGGGAAAAAAATCGATGCGGTCTATGCTTCGGTAATTACTGCCGGGACCCATCTGGCTCCTTCGATCAAAGTGGCCGAGGCTGCCAAGGTGATCGAGAATTCGCAGCGGGATATCAATATCGCTTTTGTTAACGAATTGTCCAAAATTTTTGCCTGCATGGGCATCGATACCCAGGAAGTGCTGGAAGCGGCTTCTACTAAATGGAATTTCCTGCCTTTTAAACCGGGACTTGTCGGGGGACATTGTATCGGTGTCGATCCTTACTATCTGGCACAATGTGCTCAGGGATATGGCTACAACCCGGAAATTATACTGGCCGGACGGAGGATGAACGATGGCATGGGGGAATATGTGGCCAATCAGGTCGTAAAGCTGATGTTGAAAAAGGGAATACAGGTGCTGGAGGCCAAAGTTCTGATACTGGGCTTTACGTTTAAAGAAAACTGTCCGGATGTAAGGAATACCAAAGTCGTGGATATTGTCAGGGCTTTACAGAGCTATAATGTGTGTGTGACGATTTACGATCCCTGGGTGAATCCCGGGATTGCCCGGAAAGAATACGGGCTTCAGGTGGAAAATGTATTGCCGGAGGAACAATTTGACGCTGTTGTGCTGGCCGTTGCCCACCGGCAGTTTACCGGATTGGATACTGGAAAACTCACCTGTGAAAAGCGTGTCGTATTTGATGTCAAAGGTTTTCTGGCCAAAGAAAATGTAGACGGCAGATTGTAAATTGTCCCGGGAGATTCCATCGGCTTATTTGAGGCTTGGGGATTTACTTTGAACTCGGGCAATCATTGTATAAGGTTTTCATTTATATTGGAAACTACTTTCCAATGTAAATGGAAACTATTATCTTTGTTGTATTAAAGCTTTGTTTTATATGATACAACAGGATTTTTTAGAAATAATCATACAACATCAACAAAATTCACTTGCATTGAAGGATGTTGGAATGAGGCGGGAACGATTGGCGGCTTTGCCTGATGTGGAAAATTATGTTTTAATTGTATCAGGAATTCGCAGGTGTGGGAAAAGTACATTATTAAATCAGTTATTGAGGGAAAAGCATTCCAATGCTTTTTATGTTAATTTTGATGATCCCCGGCTTTATGATTTTGAGATTTCTGATTTTCAGAAACTGGATGTTGTGATCGCTGAAGCGGGATGTAGGGTACTGGTTTTTGATGAAATTCAGGTTATAAAAGGGTGGGAAAGATACGTGCGTCAGAAATTGGATGAAAATTTCCGGGTTTTTGTAACGGGTTCCAATGCATCATTATTGAGCAGAGAGTTGGGAACCAGTTTGACAGGGCGGCATCTTACAACGGAATTGTTCCCATTTTCTTTTTCTGAATTTTGCTGCTTTAAAGATTATAAAGCGGATGAGGAAGCAGTGAAAGAATACATGAGAATGGGAGGATTCCCCGAATTCCTGAAAACCGGATTAGAGGAAATTCTGGTGGCTCTTCTGGAAGATATTCTGGTGAGAGACATTGCGATCAGGTTTGGAATAAAAGATGTCAGAAGCTTGAAACGTTTGACATTGTATTTATTAGCTAATATAGGGAATCTTACTTCTGCCAATAAATTACGAGAGCCCTCAGGCATAGGTTCTGTAACTACCGTATTAGAATATTTGTCTCATTTGGAACAAAGTTATTTGTTCAGTTTTGTGCCTATGTTTGATTATTCTTTGAAGAGGCAGGCTGTGAATCCCAAAAAAATATATGCAGCGGATTTAGGACTTGTGATGGCTAACGTACGTAAGATTAAAGGAGACGAAGGACACAAGTTGGAGAATATGGTATATAATTTTTTACGCATGAAGTATAAAGATATATATTACCATAGAGGGATAGGAGAATGCGATTTTATCGTACTGGATAGAGGGGAGGTTATAAAAGCTGTTCAGGTGTGTTTGAACTTGAATACCGATAACCGGGAACGTGAATTTGCAGGTTTGACGGATGCTTTGAGAACTTACCGGCTTTCGGAAGGAATGGTTGTTACTTTGTCGCAGGAAGATTGGTTTGAGATAGATAACTTTAAAATCGAGGTTGTTCCGGCTTTTCGTTTTTTGATGTAACGATTGTTATATTATAGGTTAAGAGTTGCCCTGTCGGTTTCCCGGCAGGGATTTTTATTTTCTGAATTTCGAATTTATGAAACTTTTTTTTGTGGTCAATGTAGACTGGTTTTTTATATCCCACAGGCTTCCGTTGGCTTTACAGGCCTTAAAGGATGGGTATGAGGTGTATTTGCTTACGGCGGATACCGGAAGGAGGAAAGAACTGGAAGCTGCCGGAATCCGTTTTATCGCTATTCCTTTTGAAAGATCCGGCCGGAATCCTTTTCACGAACTGAAATGCCTGTGGCTGCTTTGTAAATATTACCGGATTTACCGTCCGGACGTTATACACCATATCACTTTGAAGGCCGCATTGCTGGGTTCTTTGGCCGCAAAACTGACTTTTTCCCGGAAGGTGGTGAATGCCATCAGCGGTTTGGGCTATAATTTTACGGACGGACGTAACGGTGTTGTGCAGAAAATGATTCGTTTTTTAATCCGTATAGCGTTTAAAAGCCGTCATTTTTCTTTTATCCTGCAAAATCCCGACGATGTGAAAATGATCTCCGGGCTTCACCTTGTGCCTGCTTCCCATATACATCTGATCAAAGGTTCGGGTGTCGATTTGGACCTGTTCAGGGAGACGCCGCCGGAGGAGAAAAAGAAATTGCATATTTTATTTCCGGCCCGGATATTACGGGACAAAGGGGTCATGGAATTTATCGGCGCGGCCCGGATGATACGGGAGGAGAGCGCCGGGAAAGCCGTGTTCCTTTTGGCTGGGGACTGCGATAAGGGGAATCTGGCTGTTTTGAAAGAGGCAGATTTACTCCCTTTGCTGGACCCCGGATATGTGGAATGGATCGGATTCCGGAAGGATATGTATGCGGTTTACCGGGAAAGTGACATCGTTGTTTTGCCTTCTTACCGGGAAGGATTGCCCAAGTCATTGATAGAAGCTTGTGCAGTGGGGCGGCCCGTTATCACGACGGATGTACCCGGCTGTAGGGAATGTGTCCGGGAGGGATGGAACGGCTTTTTAGTGCCGGCCAAAGACTTCCGGATGCTGGCAAAGGCCATATTGGAACTGGTGAGGAACGGCGGGTTGAGAAAAGAGTTCGGGCGGCATTCCCGTTTGTTGGCCGAACAGCAGTTTTCCCTGAAAATAGTGGTGGAAAAACACATGAAAATCTATTCGGGACTTGTCGCTTCAAATGAATAAGTCCGTTGACTTATTTCATATTTCCCTATGCATCTTGTTTACACACTGTTAAAACATTGAAATGCATGGTTAATTTAAAACGGTTACTTAATTGATAGGCTTTATGAATGTTTTACTTACCGGAGTCCACGGTTTTGTGGGCTCTAATCTTGTCGCGTCCTTAGGTCGGGAACATCGGTTATTCGGGTTGGATATCGTCAGCCCTGAAAAAGAGGGGATTGTAAAGACTTATTCCTGGAACGACCTGGAAACCGGACAATTGCCGTCCGTCGATGCAATTATCCATTTGGCAGGAAAGGCGCACGATACAAAAAAACGGACCAGGGCGCAGGAGTATTTCGATATCAATACGGGCTTGACTCAAAAAGTCTTCGATTATTTTTTAGCTTCTGAGGCCCGGAAATTTATCTTTTTCAGTTCCGTAAAAGCGGCGGCCGACTTTGTGGTGGGAGAGGTACTGACGGAAGATATTATTCCGGTTCCTAAAGGTCCCTACGGGGAAAGTAAGATCGCTGCCGAAAAGTATATTCAGGAAAAACTGGCGGTATCTTCCCCGGCACACTGCGGAAAAAAAGTATATATCCTGCGTCCCTGTATGATACACGGCCCGGGCAATAAAGGGAACCTGAATCTTTTGTATCAGGTGGTGAAAAAAGGACTGCCCTGGCCTTTGGGAGATTTTGATAACAGACGGTCGTTTACTTCCATCGACAACCTCAGTTACGTGATTGAAGAATTGCTCGCCCGTAACGTGGTTTCCGGCATTTATCACATGGCGGACGACGAAGCCGTTTCAACGAATGAATTGATTGAACTGATGTGTGAAGAACTCACAAAATTGCCTCATATCTGGAAAATCAATAAAAATCTGATGAAAGGCTGTGCCCGGGTGGGTGGATTCCTGCATCTTCCCCTGAACATGGAGAGGCTGGCCAAGCTGACGGAAAATTATGTCGTTTCCAATACAAAGTTAAAGCAGGTACTAAATATCCGGTATATGCCCGTCAGTGCCAAAGAGGGATTAAGAAAAACCATTCGTAGTTTCCGGTAAATCCAATGATATGTACTACTTTATTTTACTTATTACTTTATTATCGGCAGAACTTTTATATTTTCGTCTAGCCGACAATTTTAATATCATCGATAAGCCGAACGAAAGAAGTTCTCATACCCGGATCACTTTACGGGGAGGCGGCATTGTATTCTCTGTGGGAATTTTAATCTATTTTTTCAGTAACGGATTTGAATATCTCTGGTTTGTTTCCGGGCTTCTGCTGATTGCCGGAGTGAGCTTCGTCGACGATATCCGGGGAGTATCTCAAAAAAAACGGTTGTTATTTCACATGACCGCCATGCTCTTATTATTTTACCAATGGGAACTGTTTTCCTTATCCTGGTATTATTTATTCCTTGTTTTAATCTTTTGCATCGGGATTATCAATGCTTATAATTTTATGGACGGGATCAACGGCATAACAGGTGGTTACAGCCTTGCCGTTATCGGAATGTTTTGGTATATCGACCGGTACGTCGTATCATTTATCGATCCCGGTTTACTTTACGTGACAGGTTTGTCGTTGCTGGTCTTTAATTTTTTCAATTTCAGAAAAAAAGCGAAATGCTTTGCCGGTGATGTCGGTTCCGTAAGTATGGCCTTTGTGATCTTGTTTATATTGGGGAAACTGATTCTCCGGACCCAGGATTTGAGCTATATGATTCTGTTAGTTGTATATGGAATAGACAGTTTGCTGACGATCGTTCACCGCATTATTCTGCGTGAAAACATATTCGAGGCACACCGGAAACATGCCTATCAGTTGCTGGCAAACGAATTGAAATGGCCTCACACATATGTCGCAACGATCTATATGGTATTGCAAATATTGATATTTGTGGGTTACGAGTGGCTTCACGAATGGAGATTTTATTATCTTATGGGCGTTGTCCTGACTTTAAGTTTTATTTACTGCGGCCTGATTGGTAAATACGGTAAATTGCACTGTAATCATTGAGTGTATTTTCTCCGGATATCTGCTTCGTTTTAATTCGGCGCTGCACTTACAGGCAGAACGGAGTCTCATGGCCTGAAAATGATGTGATGTACATTCGGTAATTATTTCCGGCTTAAAAATTGCCTGATACCGACTCGTTTGCTTTTTTGATCCGGCAAGGTAATGTTACTTTAAATGTACTGCCGGCTCCGACTTTTGAGTCAACAGTGATATTCCCTTTCATCATATCGACGATGGATTTGATGATAGGTAGCCCTAACCCGACACCTTGTGCGAAGGGATCCAGTTTCTCAAATCTTTCGAAAATGATTTTTAATTTGTCTTTCGGAATACCGTGTCCTGTGTCCGTAACATTTATTTGGACATTTTGCTTATTCGTTTTATATGAGATTTCTATATGGCCTTGAATTGTATTCTTTTGGGCATTAGAGATGAGCTTATTCAGGATTTGTTTGGTTTGAAGCCTGTCAAGTTCGACGATATAGTCCTGCTTTGGAATTTTAGACAAAAGTTTTACATTGGGAGGAGTATGGGGCGTGTTTTCAACGATCGTTTCAGCAATCAAATCCGATAAATTGAACCAATCCGGGTGAAGTTCCGTGTGACCGGCTTCTATTTTAGAAAAATCCAGAATATCATTGAGTAATTTGAGTAATAAATTATTATTCTGGTCTATCAATGTATAATAGAGTTCGAGTTCTTCCGTATCGGTCAGGTTCGGGAGCAGACTTGAAAAACCGACGATGGCATTCAACGGGGTACGGATTTCGTGACTGATATTAGCGAGAAAGGCAGATTTCAACCTGTCGGATTGTTCTGCTTTATTTTTGGCCTTGATAAGTTGTTCTTCTGTTTTCTTTAACTCGGTAATATCATAATTGATAGAGATAATTTCGATGATATGATCTTGTGGAGCATATTTGTTCAGTAGCAGATTGACGTGTGTCCATGTATAACTTCCGTCTTCTCTGATAACTCTTACCTCACGACTCAGCTTGTTGCCTTGCCCTTTTTTTACATCGCTGATGAATTGATTGATCACAGCCCGGTCTTCGGAATGAAAATGCTCGTAAATGCCGATGATTTCCGATAGCGGGCGTCCTTCTTGTTCCCCGATATTTTTATACCAGCTCTTTAAAGCATAGCCTTCATTCGTCAAAATATTGCAATTGGCGTATCCCACCTTGGCATAATCCCCTACGAGTTCAAAATAACTTTCGAATTCCTGTATTTTATTGTAGGCAATGGTTGTTTCCGTTTTATCTGCATTAATCAGTAAATAGTTGATCGGATTTCCTTTATTGTCATACAGAACCGTCACTTTCGTAACAAGATCGATTGTACCTGTCTTTTTCCTCGTTTTATAATATCCGTTGATTTTTGAGAAATCGTAACGGAAAGTAAAATCTGCATCCTCTTTCTTCTTCAGCTTCTCTTTCATTTCTTCCGGAAAAATCGGGTTGTCAAAAATATTGATTCCCAATAAATCTTCTTTCCGCTCCAGATAAAACAAATCCAGTTCTTTATTGTTTAAGTCGACCAGAATTCCGTCCTTGTCATATAATTCGATCCCGACAGGTAAATTCTTGTATATGTTGTATAAAATTTGCTCACTGCGTTGCAAAGCTTGATATGCCGATGCCATATCAGGACCGTCCTGGGCTTCTGCTATACCGTAAATTTTATTTTTCCCGTTTTCATCGGTTCTTTGAAAACAGATTTTACTGCGTATCCAAATTGCCCCCTTACAGGTATCCAGCAAATAAACAACTTCAGGTATTTGTTGGTTGTTGTCAAAAGAATGTACCGTTGTATGGTGTTGTTCTTCCTTGATTATGCGTTTATTAAAGTCGTCGAAACTGATAACCCCGTCTTCTTTTAATCCCAGCAATGTCGAGATATATCCGGAGCAAATATAGTTTTGGCTTTCTAAATCAGCTTCCCACCACCCCATATTGGCCTTTGTCATCAGTTCTGATAAAAAGTTGTTATCTGCTTTTTTCATATAAGGAAGATTTGTGATATGGAATATTTCACTAATAAAATGACATATTTCAGCTAGAGTCTTTCTTTAATATTGATACTCGCACTCAAAAGTTTTGACAAATATACGTAAATCTGAGTTATTTCGTTGAAATTTCGGGAATTGAAGTTCCGGCAAACAGCAATCTTCGAAACATATGTCAAATGTGTGATAACTGACCATTCTTTATCCCATTCCCTTGTTTTATATCGAGATTCAATAACTTTTGCAAGTTTAGTTTGATTTTTAATTCGCATATTTTTCAATCCTTTTGTAAATAAAAATCTATGGATAATCGTTGGAAATAAAATTCAGGGAGTGTATACAATATAGATTATCATATTATCTGGTGTTCTAAATATAGAAGGAAAGTACTTACTGGTGAAATTGAGTGTAGACTGAAAGAATTATTAATGCAGAAAGCAGATGAAAATGGATGGAATATAGAAAATTTAGAAATCCTGTCAAACCACCTGCATCTGTTTATCAAAGCCACTCCTTCCGATTCAGTTTCTCATATAGTATCACAACTTAATGGTTTTTCTTCTTTTGTGTTGGGAAATGAGTTTGCAACGCTTCGTTCGCGAATATCTACACTCTGGACACGTTCATTCTACGTAGAAACCATTGGCCATATTTCTGAAAACATTATCAAAAAAAATATTGATGAACAAAAAATGAAATAAAAATCGCTCTCATCCCATTCTTAAAAGAATAGGCTTTCCCGCTTTATTGCGTAAGTAAATTTTTAGATAGTGGGATAATGACTGAACAATGGGAAAAGAGATTTGAAGAAGAAAAAACCTTGTTTTAAAAAAATATGGATATAGTTCGGTGGCATATAGTATAAAAGAAAAACCAAAAGATAAGGATTTAGAAGAACAAAAAGTCGGGAAACGGAAACAAAAAGCTGACATATTTGTGCCTGCACAAATAGTTACAAAAGGGGAAAAGGTTGGCAAAAAAGCCGGAAGAAAAATATAAAACAGATATAATACTTTAATTATAAATTATTATATATATAAAATATGCATATTATTTTATATTTAAAGTATTATTTTTATCTTTGAAGAAAAGATTATATAATGGAATGGACTTTTCTTAGTGAACAGGAAATATTAGAAAAGATGGGAGGGAGGGTACAGGCAATCCGTCTTGAACGTAACATAACTCAGAAAGATATTGCAGAGTGGAGTGGAGCAAGCCTGACGACTGTACAGCGTTTGGAAAAAGGGAAGCCTGTAAGTACAGAACATTTTGTCAGGATATTACGGGCTTTGGATATGTTGGAAAAACTGGAATTAATGTTTCCGGAAGCATTGCCAAGTCCAGTGCTTTTAAAAAAAATGAGGGGGAAAAAAAAATACCGGGCACGGAAAAAAATGAACAAAAATGACTAATAATATTGTTGATGTAAAAATTTGGGACAGTAATGTGGGTGTTCTTGTATGGGATAAGGACAAAGATATTGCAATATTTGAGTACGAACCATCATTTATAAAAAGTTCTCTCGAAATTGCACCTTTGGTTATGCCTTTAAGGACTGCAGAAGGGCAGAGGTATATATTTCCGGAAAATAGAAACAAATGCTTTAAAGGTTTACCTGGTTTAATTGCAGATTCACTACCCGATGCGTATGGTAACCAAATCATAGAGGATTGGTTTATTAGCAAAGGTATTCCGGGACTAGAAATTACTCCTTTAGACAGGCTTTGTTACGTAGGTAAGAGAGCCATGGGTGCTTTGGAATATTCCCCGGCAGCGTTTGATGCTGAATTGGAGGCTTCTTCAGTTATTGAAATCAATATATTGACAGAACTTGCGAAGAAGATCTTAAATGAGAGGGAAGCATTTCAGGTTTCTTTAAAGAATGCTGATAAAAAGATTATCGATATATTGAAAGTGGGGACTTCGGCTGGTGGGGCAAAGCCCAAGGCTATCATAGCCTATAATCCGAAAACTAAAGAGGTACGATCCGGGCAGGTAAAAGCGCCAGAAGGTTTCGGCTATTATTTACTTAAATTTGATGGCGTAGAAAACACGAAATTGAGTGATAATCCTATGGGCATAGGCAATGTTGAATATGCTTATTATAAAATGGCATTAGACTGTGGCATAAATATGTCGGAAAGTTCTCTTTTGTCAGAAGGCGATTATTCCCATTTTATGACAAAGAGATTTGACAGAACCGATGGCGGGGATAAAATACATATGCAAACACTAAGTGCTATTGCACATATGGACCGGGATATACCTCAATCTTATGAACGGGCTTTTCAGATTTTACGAATGCTTCGGTTACCTGCTGCAGACATTTCCGAATTATTCAGAAGGATGGTATTTAATGTCGTTGCCCGTAACCATGATGACCATGCTAAGAACCATTCGTTTCTCATGGATAAGAATGGGAAATGGTCTCTTGCCCCTGCGTATGATTTGTCTTTTGCCTATTCAGAGGGGGGGAGATGGATTGGACAACATCAGATGTCTGTTAATGGGAAACGCGATAAATTTGATTATAACGATCTGTTAATAGTTGGGAAACGTCAAAACATTCCACATCCTGAAACGATTATTGATAAAACGATCGAGGTTGTTTCACAGTGGAGGAAATATGCGAAAAATGCCGGAGTACGTCCGGAACATATGAATTCGATAGAAAAAACGCATTTATTACTTTCTAAACCAATTGTTTCACAATCTAAAAGGGAAGGTTTGAAAATGTAGTTTTTAATAATTTAAATATAATGTATTATATATATAATTTATATTTTATACTTTATATTTAAAGTATAATTATAAGTTTAATTGATAGCAAAAATTAAAACCGGCAAATTTATCAGTGCAGGCTGGTAAGGCCAGATCAACAAGGCTGAAACCGGAATCATCCTCGTTTTTGGTTTTTTTCTGCGTGATTTTGCTGTCAGAACAAATACATATGGGGTTGATCGGTTGTTTGGCCTCTGCCGTCCATTCGTTTAGTGTCTGTCCTGATAAGGATATGGAAGGAACCAGGAATAGGATTAGTCCTTTGCCTTCGGTTTCGTGTTCTGCAATCTTTAATGAGGTAAATGTTTTACCCGTTCCGCAGGCCATGATAAGTTTGCCTCTGTCATGTCCCGAACTTTTGAAGTGTTCATGTGCTTTATTAAGGGCTTCTTCTTGATGCGGACGTAATGTTTTACGCTGGGAACGGGAGGCTTCCCCGTGGATGCTTGCTCCAGCTTTTCCCAATCGACAGGAACTTCTGCCAAATCGATGAAATTTGGTTATGGGATTGAAATATCAACTTGATTAAAAGTATTCTTTCATCATACTGAAAGATTTCCTGTCTTTGTAGTGAAAGATAAATGATTTTGAATTTACGGATATGATAAGACAGGACGAAATTGCTTTGGTTATAGATTCGCAAAGAGCTACTTTTTTGAAACAGGATTCTGGTTTCCATCACGATGGAAAAGGATGTTTTGAAAGAAGCCGTACAGGTGTGTCTGACGATAAATGATGAAAATTTCGACAGGGAGTATAACGGCCTGTTGAAAGCTATGCAGAATCTTGGACTACAAAAAGGGTTGATCATCACGCTTAATCAAAGTGATACTTTTGAAAAAAATGGTATGACAATTAAAATGATTCCGGCAAGCGAGTTTCTTATGGATGGTATTTGATAATATTCAAATGACACTCTTTTGATGTACGATTGATCTTTTTAAGGTCGATTTATATCGTTGTTTACAGACTGCATAATCTGAAAAAACTATCTTTTTCCTGTCATTTTCTGCAGATGGTGGTATGAATTTTAGTCAGAAATGAGTAGGGATACGGCTTTTTTTATTGAATTATTCTTTGGTGGTGCAAATGTCGTGCAAAAATGACAAATCACAGTAAAACAAAAACAGCAATTACTTGATTACCAAATAATTGCTGTTTGTTTATCGAGGTCGGTAGCAGAATCGAACTGCTTTAGACGGTTTTGCAGACCGTTGCCTAACCTTTCGGCCAACCGACCTTGTTGCGATTTGCGTTGCAAAGATATGACGTTTTTATTAATTACCAAAAAAAGGTACGGGAAAATTATTTTTCCAGTGTTACGCTGGTACTGCCGATTTTACCGCCTAACGGTGGGTTCATCTTCGAAATTTTGATTTTGGCATACGTCAATTGAGGAAATGTTTCGTACAGGGCATTTAACATACGCTGCCCCACATGTTCCAGTAAATGGGAGCGTTTCATCATCTCCCGGGCAATGATTTCATAAGCCGTTTGATAGCTCAGGGCATCGGTGATCTGGTCGCTTTCGGCCGGCCGGCTGCAATCATAGTGTAAACATGCATATACCGTGAATTTGTTGCCGACAATTTGTTCTGCCTCAAAACAACCGTGATATGCAAAAAATTCCATGCCTTCTATTTCGATGATTCCGTTCATATGTGCTGAATTTAACAAATGATAAATGTACCGAAATCCGGTGTATTTTTGATTTCTGTTTGAATCCGGTGCAAAAATAGGGTATTAAACGATAGATTCCAATTTGTTTTTACGGGAGAAATAAGCTTGTATATAAAAAAATGATAAGGGCCGGAAAACCGACCCTTAAACATTTACTAACTACTAACCTAAACCATACAAACTTATGAAAAACAATCTTTTTCTAAAGACGGTGCAAAGGTAGAGGTTATTCTCAAATATAAAAGGGTTGAATTGTTAAATAAAATTAATATTTACCTGTGGCAATGTTAAAAATTTATCTTTTCATTTCCGGGAAATGTGTTTTTTTATTTTTCAAATGACAAACCGGGAGTAAATGCTACTTCTTTTCCGGATCGACTAACTCAAATATGACAGGTATTTCATAAGTAACTGCAATGGGTTTACCCTGATATATGACCGGTTTCCATTGAGGCATTTCTTTGAAAAGGCGTAATGCTTCCGCATCGAGAAGAGGATGGACCGGTTGGGTGATCCGGAGACTGTCGACTATCCCGCTGGGCATAATCGTAAATTTAAGCACGACCGTACCTTGAATTGTCGAGTCGATGGCGGCTTGCGGATAGCTGAGTTGATTGAAAATATAGTCGCGTACATTTTTATAACTGAATGTAATGGGAGCAGGAATGGTTTTGGCAATTGTATCGGAAAACGTCAGCGTCGTATCCGAAGAAATAGTTATTCCGGGAGAGTAGGGTGTTTCTCCGGAGCCAGAGAGGCTGAGTAAGTATAATAAAAAGAAACAGACGGATCTCCCACAGATATTCATACGCTTATGTTTTAAAGGCAGTAAAGGTATAAAAGAATTCGAAAAGATATAAATGTAATATTTTTGGTAAACTTTTTACCGGATGTTTTGGAGAAAAAGAAAAAAGCACTACATTTGTCCCGCAATAAAATGAATTGCACGGGTTCTTAGCTCAGTTGGTTCAGAGCATCTGGTTTACACCCAGAGGGTCGGGGGTTCGAATCCCTCAGGACCCACCTCAGAGAGAAGCTTTAAGGCTTCTCTTTTTTTATTGCCCAAAGAAGGGGGATTCCGGGCGAAAGACCGGGAGGATTGTAAGCATAGGAATAGTATCAATTTAAGATGGGCAAAAGGAACGGTTCCGCTGACCCGTTTTGTCTGACAACACAAGGACGGGCGGAAGTATTGATTCTCCCAATGGGAGTACGGAACCGTTGTACATAAAGCGTGAAATATTTCAGATGCTCCGATCGACAGATGCTCGCAACACCTTCCACCCGCGGAACAGAATCCACATTCCACACCCTGTAATTTTTGTAAATATACTGAATTTCAGTTAAATTTGTCATATACAATCTGAATATACCTGAAAATTATGGATCAGTTACAGACGATACAAAGCAAAATATATGAGATCAGAGGACAAAGGGTGATGCTGGACCGCGATCTGGCAGAAATGTATCAGGTTACAACAGGTAATCTGAATAAGGCAGTCCAAAGAAATATCAAGCGTTTCCCGCTTGACTTTATGTTTCAGTTAACTAAGGAAGAATTTGAAGAATTGAAGGCAAACTTGATATTCCAAAATGGAAGATCAAACTGGGGAGGAACCCGTAAGTTTCCCTATGCTTTTACCGAGCAAGGGTTGGCAATGCTTTCAGGAATATTGAATTCTGATATAGCTATACAGGTAAATATAAATATCATGCGTGCTTTCGTTGCGATGAGGCAACTTATTTCCAATCCTCCGACGGATAAAAGCTCGCTGCTTCAAAGGGAAGTAAAGGAGTTGAAAGAATATATTGAAGAAATGTTTGCTGATCAGAACGATATTAACGAGGATACCCGGACGCAACTTGAATTGATTAACCGGACACTTGCAGAATTGCAGGTGCAAAAGAAACTGTCCTCAACTCCCCGCAGGCCCATTGGGTTTATCAGGCCAGAAGAAAATGATTGATCTGCTTTGGTTTTAATACACAGAAAAAATTAGCTATAAATAATTCAGAATATCATGCAGTCAGGGAAAGGCAGGAACCGGCGAAGCCAGGGAAGCAGAACTTGAAAAAGTAATCTGATATAACGCCATTCATAAACTGATTTATTCTATTGGGAAAATATGAAGTCTGAATTTTGAAATATTTTTTGCTTGTACATAAGAAATGTTCCAGGATCATGTATACCCCTGAAATAAATCATGTAGAATCTGAAGACAGGATTATTTCTGTTTGCCCTCGAAAATTAACAAGCGTTCAGCATTTCTTTATTACCGGTAATCGGCCGACTTTTTGGACTGTTCACGGATCATGCAGTGGGAGGGGGATGAGGAAAAGAAAAAGTTTTGAGGGGAAAAATAATTCATGAAATAGAAGCGATTGAAAAATTGAAATGTTTGACGCATGATGAGACAGTTTTGCATACATTAGATCCGGTGATTAAAAGAGCGGTGTAATTTGTTGCGGATGAAAGTCATTCCGTGGTAATTTATCAATTTTTTGTAACAGATTTAATGTATAATTAAATAAACAAATATACACATGCTTATTGATGTGTATTGTTTAATCTTATACGAGTAAAAAGCGGGTGTCTGTATGATATTTTGTCGATATATTATTTGAAGTCAAATATTTATGCTTTGAATTGATTTGGCAAATGTATTTGTATTTAATGCTGTTGCGTTTTATGTAAGATATAACTGTGAATATGAAAAAGCCCGTTAAAAATACGGGAAAGAAAAACCTTATAATGTTCAAAGAACCTGAATTATTTTGATACTGTTTCCTAAGTGTGTATGAACCTTTTTTTCTATTTCTTGTGAAAGTCCGGCTCTAACTTTTTCCATTTCTCTGCGTACTATTTTTACGATAATGCTTTGTTTTAATGATGAATACTATGAGCACGAAGAAAAAAACACAAAAGGTAAAGCCGGAGATGACAGATGCCGAGAGAATCCGGGAAGACGAGAGGTTGCGCGAAGCGTATGAAGATACTTTGGGGGAGATATTGGAAAACGACGACGAAGATGCTAGGGATAACCTGGCCGATTATATGGATGAACTGAAAGAGGAATCGGAAAATGTCGGACGCCCTCCACAAACAGATTGATGTTACGATAAAAAACAGTAAACAAACGGTTTCGTTGGGCTATTTTCTTACAGGAAAATAGCCTGTTTTTACTTTCAGCTATCCTGTCGCCTGGAATTGGAACTTATTAAAAGAAAATTTAATTTTGAACGCTTGATGCGGAGGGTACAATATTATATAGTGGTGTGACAAATTTATGGGAAATCAGATAACGATATATACGGATGGTGCTGCCAGCGGAAATCCGGGGCCGGGAGGATTCGGCGTGGTATTGATGGCCGGACCTTACCGGAAAGAATTGATGGGTGGGTTTCGGCTGACGACAAACAACCGGATGGAATTGCTGGCTGTCATCGTCGGGTTGGAGGCTTTGAAAAACGAGGGTGAGGAGGTAACGATTTATTCCGATTCCCGTTATGTGGTAGATGCCGTTGAAAAAGGATGGGTATTCGGTTGGGAAAAAAAAGCATTCAACGGAAAGAAAAATCCCGATTTGTGGAAACGCTTCCTGTTAATTTACCGGAAACATAAGGTTCGTTTTGTTTGGGTGAAAGGACATGCCGATAATCCGGAGAACGAACGCTGCGACCAATTGGCTGTTTCTGCGTATAAACGTACTGATTTACAGATAGATTATTTTTATGAAGCTGAGAATAAGAATACCTGATAAATTTTTACTTAAATGCTAAAAAATATTTCATTTTTTAGCTTTGTAAAAAATTTTAATTATTACATTTGTAACGATTTCGACGGAGGTAGGTGCTGTTGAATTAAGAACAATTTAAAATTAAATTCTGCAATGAAAAAGATATTAATAGTCGGTGCAGGAGGACAGATCGGATCCGAACTGGTTCCTCATTTGAGATCTCTTTATGGGAATAATAATGTCGTGGCTGCTGATATCAGCGCTGAAAAATGTAAGGCACTGGCTGAGGCCGGACCGTTTGAGGAATTGAATGCCCTCGACGGAGAAAAATATACCGCTATTGTAAAGAAATACGGTATTGATACGATTTTTAACATGGTTGCTTTATTGTCGGCTACCGGAGAAAAAAATCCGAAATTGGCATGGGACATTAATATCGGAGCATTGACCAATTCATTGTACATTGCAAAGGATAATAATTGTGCCGTATTTACACCGAGCTCTATCGGCGCTTTCGGTAAGGATACGCCGAAAGATAAAACACCGCAGGACACGTTGCAGCGCTCCAATACGACGATTTACGGGGTATGTAAAGTGACCGGAGAATTGTTGAGCGATTACTATTACAACCGTTTCGGTGTGGATGCCCGGAGCGTACGTTTCCCGGGATTGATTTCCTATGTGACGCTGCCCGGTGGCGGTACAACCGATTATGCAGTAGAGATATATTATGATGCAATCCGTAAGGGTTCGTTTACCTGCAATGTAAAGGCTGGCACATATATGGACATGATGTATATGCCGGATGCTTTGCGGGCTGTCGTTGAGTTGATGGAAGCTGACCCGGCCAAATTGAAGCACCGGAACAGCTTTAACATTGCTGCGATGAGTTTCGAGCCGGAACAGATCGCTGCGGAAATTCGCAAACATATTCCGGATTTCAAAATGGATTATCAGGTAGATCCCGTAAAACAGGCAATTGCCGACAGTTGGCCGAACAGCATGGACGATTCATGTGCTCATGAAGAATGGGGATGGAAAGCTGAATACAACTTGCAGAATATGACGACGGATATGCTTGTTAAGGTAAAAGAAAAATTCGATGCAGGATTGATAAAATAAGACAAGTTACTTTTATAAGTAATTGTTCAAAATCAAGTATATAGTTCAGTACTTTAAGTGTCTGTACACAAAGAGACTGCAAAACTATTGAATAAGTCAACAGACTTATATGAAAACCGTTTGGAAATTTTCCGGACGGTTTTTTTATGGCTTTAGGAATACTTCGGTGAAAAAAGGAAGATGTTCCGGGAGAGAATGGATTTTTTTCTTTTTTTGAGTACACTCTGTTTTTTAATCATTAAATTTAGGGCATCGAAATCCGAGAGTACGATCGGTTGTTGAGTCTGGCCCTTTAGGAAATGCCGTATGTGCCATAGCCTGCTGACTTCCAGCCTTTGTCTTTCGGCAAAATTTATGAATATGTCGAAAAATAAGAAAAAGGGAGAAGCGATCATTGCTAAGCCCGAATTGAGGAAGAGATTGGGAGAATTGTTTGAACAACATCCCGGCTCATGCTATAATTACAAGCAGGTGGCAAAACACTTGGAAGTGAAGAATATGGAAACGAAGCGGTTGATCGTAGAAGTGTTGGAGGAGATGCGCGATGCCGGAGAGTTGTTGGAGGAAACACCGGGGAAATACAGGAGTAAAGCGATAGGTTCCTATGTCACCGGGATTGTTGATCTCACGGCGAAGGGTGCCGCCTATATCCTTTCGGAAGAGAGCAAAGACGACATATTTGTCGCATTTCCGAATTTACGCCATGCGCTGAATGGAGATAAGGTAAAAGTATGGGTATATGCCCGCAGGCGTAACAGCCGTCCGGAGGGAGAAGTGGTGGAGATTCTGGAGCGGAAACGGACGACGTTTGTCGGTATTATTCAGCGTTCGAAAAACTATGCTTTTCTGATGCCCAGCGGTAAGCAATTGCCTTACGATGTCTTTGTACCGTTGGCTCAGTTGCATGGAGCCAAAGACGGGGATAAAGTGGTGGTAGAAATTACCGAATGGCCGGAAGCCCAGAAGAATCCTGTCGGAACGGTTATACAAGTATTGGGAAAACCGGGGGATAACGATACGGAAATGAATGCTATTATGGCGGAATATGAGTTACCGGTGGCCTTCCCGACAAAAGTGCTCAAAGCTTCCGAACGTATTCCGATGGAACTGCCGGCTGATGAAGTTGCCCGGCGTAAGGATTTCCGGAAAGCAGTGACCTTTACGATCGACCCGAAGGATGCAAAGGACTTCGACGACGCTTTGTCGGTCAGAAAAATCAAGAACGGGCTTTATGAAATCGGGGTGCATATTGCTGATGTCAGTTATTATGTAGCTCCGGATACGGCTTTGGACAAGGAAGCTTATAACCGTGCGACCTCTGTGTATCTCGTCGACCGTACGGTTCCGATGTTGCCGGAGAAATTGTCGAATGGCGTATGTTCGTTGCGTCCGGATGAAGAAAAACTCTGTTTTTCCGCCGTTTTCAAGATGAATGATAATGCCGAAGTGTTGGAGCAATGGTTCGGACGTACGGTAATCAAATCGAATCGCCGCTATACCTATGAAGAGGCGCAGGCAATCATCGAAGGGAATGCAGGCGACTATAAGGAAGAAATACTGCTGTTGAATGATCTGGCACAGAAATTACGGGCAGAACGGTTTAAAAACGGAGCTCTCGATTTTGATCATGTTGAAGTGAAATTCGATCTGGACGAAAAAGGAAAACCTTTAGGGGTGTATTTTAAAGAGTCCAAAGAAGCCAATAAGCTGATCGAGGAATTTATGCTGCTGGCCAATAAAAAGGTTGCGGAGAAGGTCGGAAAAATAAAAGGGAATCAGAAGGAAAAGACATTTGTATATCGTATTCACGATAAGCCTTTCGATGAGAAGCTGGAAGAATTTAATAAATTTATCGGCCGTTTCGGTTATGGATTGAAACTGGGAAGCCGGAAAGCGTTGACCTCTTCAATCAATGGCCTGATGCAGAAAGTGAAGGGACGTCCCGAACAGAATATGATTGAAACTCTGGCTGTACGTACCATGGCAAAAGCGGTTTACTCGACCATGAATATCGGACATTACGGTCTGGCTTTTGAGTATTACACCCATTTTACGTCGCCTATCCGCCGCTATCCGGATGTAATGGTGCATCGTTTGCTGCAACGTTATCTGGACGGAGGACGTTCGGCCAACCGGGACCGTTACGAAGAATGGTGCAAACATTCGTCGGAAATGGAGCAGTTGGCGGCAAATGCCGAACGGGCTTCCATAAAGTATAAGCAGGTTGAATACATGTCGGATAAAATCGGTCAGGATTTTATCGGGACGATTTCAGGAGTTACCCAATGGGGATTTTATGTGGAATTGGACGATTCGAAGTGTGAAGGTCTGGTGTCCATAACCGAACTGGAAGACGATTATTATGAATTCGACGAGAAAAATTATTGCATTGTCGGAAGGCATCACGGGAAGCGTTATCAGTTAGGAGATAAAGTGAAGGTAAGGGTAGCAAAGGCGAATCTGGTTGCCCGGCAGTTGGATTTTGTTTTGGCTGAGGTGGTGAAAAAACAGGAACGTCAGATGCGGGAAGAAAAGTGGGAAAAGAGAGAAAAAAGAGGGAAAAAGAAAAATAAAGGAAGAAAATAGTTAAATTGAAAATAGATTAAGTTGTGGTTTCTTTTAGTGTCTGTTTGCTGATATTGATTGTCGGCTATTTTGTGTATGGAAAATACGTAGAGCGGATATTCGGACCTGATGCAAAGCGGCAGACTCCGGCTGTGACCAAAGCTGACGGAGTGGATTATATCCCGTTGCCGACCTGGAAGATTTTTATGATTCAGTTCTTGAATATTGCTGGTTTGGGACCTATTTTCGGTGCGATTATGGGAGCGAAATTCGGGACGGCGTCCTATTTGTGGATCGTTCTGGGCAGTGTTTTAGCTGGAGCCGTGCATGATTATTTTTCAGGGATGTTGTCTATGCGTCACGGAGGAGAGAGTTTGCCCGAGATAATCGGACGTTACCTGGGAATGACGACAAAGCAGGTGATGCGGGTGTTTACGGTGGTGTTGATGATACTGGTAGGAGCTGTTTTTGTGGCCGGGCCGGCCGGACTTTTGGCGAAACTGACACCCGATTCTTTGGACACGACATTCTGGATCATTGTTGTATTCCTTTATTATATTTTGGCTACACTTCTGCCGATAGATAAGATTATCGGTAAGATTTATCCGGTTTTTGCCATAGCTTTGTTGTTTATGGCCGTCGGTATTTTGGTCATGTTGTATGTCTATCATCCGGCTTTGCCCGAATTGTGGGACGGCGTCCAGAATACACATCCCAACGCTGCGGCTTTGCCGGTATTTCCGATTATGTTCGTGAGTATAGCCTGTGGTGCGATTTCGGGCTTTCATGCTACCCAATCGCCGATGATGGCCCGTTGTCTGAAAAATGAGACGTATGGCCGGCCGGTGTTTTACGGTGCGATGATTACAGAAGGTATTGTGGCTTTGATCTGGGCGGCAGCAGCAACCTATTTTTATCATGAAAACGGTATGGGGGAAAATAATGCCTCCGTCATTGTTGATGCGATTACGAAAAACTGGCTGGGGACCATAGGCGGCGTTCTGGCGATTTTAGGCGTGATTGCAGCACCGATAACCTCGGGAGATACGGCTTTTCGTTCCGCCCGTTTGATTGTGGCGGATTTTATGCATATGGAACAGAAAAGTATCCGCCGGCGTTTGTATATTTGTATTCCCATGTTTTTGGCAGCGATTGCCCTGTTATTGTATAGCATGGAGGATGCCGCGGGCTTCGATATGATCTGGCGGTATTTTGCTTGGTCCAATCAGACACTTTCCGTGTTTACATTATGGGCCATAACGGTTTTTTTGGTCGTATCCGGAAAAAATTACTGGATTACACTCATTCCGGCATTGTTTATGACATGCGTATGTTCTACCTACCTTTGCATTGCGCCTGAAGGTTTCGGACTTCCGCATGCGCTGTCTTATTATGCGGGGCTGGGATGTGTTGTTGTTGCCATCATTTGGTTTGTAGCCTGGAAAACCAAGGGGAACAGAGGCAAGCGATGGTCGGAAAATCGTTTTTTGGATAACAAAACAGATAGCTGAATAGATAAATTTAATCGTAATATGACGAAAAAAAAGCAGATTATTTTTTCTTCTCTTTTGGGGATTATTTTATTGTTGGTGATTTTTATGCCGAAACGCTGGACACCTGTCGAATCGTTGGATGAGGTCGATATTGTCGATTCGTTGGAGGTGCAGAAGATCGTCTATAAATATGGTATTCCGTTGAATGATTATGAGGTGGATTACGGCGTTGTAAAACGCAATCAGAGTTTATCGGTTATTTTGGAGACACATGGATTGACGGGCCGTCAGGTGCATCAGCTTGCTCAAAACTCGAAGGGCGTGTTCGATGTCAGAAAAATCCGTGGCGGTCAGTCGTATGCTTTCTTTTCGACAAAAGACAGTATTCCCGAACCGGTTTATTTTGTGTATGAGGCCGATCCCCGTTCCTATGTCGTTTTCGATTTACGGGAAAATGGTAAAGTTACCATCGGGAAATATCCCGTAGAATGGGTTCCCAAATCTGTTAAAGGAAAAGTCGAATCGTCTTTGTGGAATGCCATGGTGAGTTGTAATGCAGACCCCTTATTGGCCGTCGAGCTATCCCGGATATTCGGCTGGACAATCGATTTTTTCGGCCTGCAAAAAGAAGATGAATTCCGGGTGCTTTACAAGCAGGAGAGTGTGGAAGGACAAGAGTTGTCTAATTTCAGTATTGTGGGTGCGGTATTCGTTCATGCCGACAGTGCGTATTATGCGATCCCTTTTTTGCAGGATGGGGAAGTGCTCTTTTTCAATGAGCACGGTAAAAGTCTGGAAGGGGCATTCCTCAAGGCTCCGCTTGATTTTTTCCGGATATCTTCCCGTTTCTCCAATAGCCGCTATCATCCGGTGTTGAAAATCTACCGGGCTCATCATGGGGTCGATTATGCCGCTCCGGTGGGCACTCCGGTGTATGCAATCGGTGCGGGAACGGTGATAGCCAAAGGCTATCAGGCTAAAGGAGGAGGAAACTATTTGAAAATCAAACACAATGGAACGTATGTGACATGTTATATGCATTTGTCCCGTTTTGAAAAAGGAATCAAAGTCGGTTCGAAAGTGGCTCAAAAAGAAGTTATCGGTTATGTCGGTAGTACAGGATTGGCAACCGGACCGCATCTGGATTTCCGGGTGTATGAGAATGGGAAACCGATCAATCCGTTGACCATTAAATCACAGCCCAAGAGTCCGGTAAAACCGGAAAATCTCGCCCGTTTTACTATTTTGAAGGATACGATTATCGGACAGTTGAGACAACTTTAATCAGAATTTGACTTTTTTGTCGTTTTCTCCGGTCACTTTATAGTAGTGCCAGGTGCCGCTGCGGAGTCCTTTCTTATATTTGCCTTCACAAAGGAGGTGGCCCGTTGTATAATAGAAATGGGCTGTCCCATGACGTTTGCCCCGCCGGTACTCCAGTTCCGTGCGTAAAATGCCGTCCGGAAAATATTCCCGGTAGATTTTGATATTCCCGCGGTCGTATTCGATCTCGGCTTTAAGTTTGTCGTTGTCGTAAAACAAGCGGGCTAACCCGTTGGCTTTCCCGTTGTCAAACGGAACCTGGCCTGCAAGTCGGTTGTTGCGGTTGTAAATGTTCCAGAAACCTTCCGGAGCACCGTCTTTCAGGCGTCCTTTCATAATGAATTTTTCCGACTCCCAGGTGTAATCCGTAAGGGTGCTGATGAGAATACTGTCGGGAATGGCCGGAAGGTAACGACCGGACTCAATTTCATCTGCCAATTGCTCGAAATTTTCATTGATCTCTTTGATTTCGTAATCTTCGGGAGCGTTGAGATTATAACGGGCAACGATACGGGTTTTAAACAATCCTTCGCCTTGAGTCAGTTCCATACCGAATTGTTCAAAGCTTAAAGCTGCGTTTCGGTTGGAATTTAGTTCTTTGCGCGATTTTTCGGGTATGGATAAATAGAGATAGCGATAGAGATTCGGCATATTGACGTACAACTGGATATTGGAATCGTTATCCAATTGTGTATTTAAGACATTGTATTTCTCACTGTTAGCTAAAGTTTGTCCGAGAATGTATTTTTTTATTGTCGTCGTCAGGGCTGCGGGGGAATTACTGAATAAAACATAATCTCCGATTATGGTATAATAAGGTTTTTCCAGCCTGTCGAACAGTCCTCCGGCGAATAAGCGGAAGAATCCTTTCAGGCTAAGGTAATTGATGGTGTATCCGTTATAATTGATGTTTCTGAATTTAACCGGAGTGCGGAGCCGGATCTGTTCGGAAAGGTAATTCAGCTGGTCTTGGGCGTAGTCGATGTCTTTACTGTGAATGGCCAGAATAACGGTTTGCATCGGTTGTTCGCCGGCACACTCCGGTTTGATTAAGGCAATTTCATTGCCGATCCAGGAGGTGAAAATATCGAGTACGTCGATTTTTAAAAATTTGTTGAGTTTTTGCAGGGAAGCATCATACGTGTTCCATTGACCGGGATTTTGGGTACGATAATTGTCGGTCAGTGCTTTTTTTAAATCGGCAAAAGAACTGTAGCAAAAGGAAAGATAAGAGGCTGTATTGTCCCCGGCGATTTCCTTGATATGAGAGGTACCTCTTCCGATGCTCTTTATCGCGTTTAAAATAGGAGAATATGCGGTGTCCGGTAAACTGCATCCTGTAAAAACGATCTCTTCGTTTTTCAGATTTACAGATAAAAAAGTGCTGTCGAGAAAAGCTGTTTCGTTTTTATCCGTCAGTGCGGAAATATCGCTTCCCAGCCAATGTCCTAATTCCCGGTGGTTAAGATAAAGGGTGATGTCGTTTTTATAGTTTTCTGTTTTCTGCTTTTTGCGGTCTTCACAGGTTTTCACCGATTCTTTTACCAATTCCTCGGAAAGTGATCCGATAAGCAAATTATCCTGAAAAGTATAATAAAATATGTAGTTCTCATATAGTAAACGGTTGATACGATTGGGTTGTTTACTGATTCTTAAACCGTAGTCCTTTATCAGCGCCGGAAGAAAGTCTTCGAACGTTTTGATAACATTCAGCTTTTGCAGATCGCATACGTAGAGAAAATCGTATTTTCCGCTTGGGAGACGGTGGCAGGAAAGGGCGAACGGACGATCCGTGACCAGCGAGCGTAAAGTGGGGTATACGCCGGCCAGGGAGTCGGCAAGCTCGATGTTGCGGTGGTATTCCTGAAAATAGGGATAGTCTTTCAGGGATTGCCAGATGGTATTGGGTTTTAATTTATTATAAACATTATTGAAAGACGGAGTCCGGACAATAAACAATGCATTGGCAGGAATAGCCATATTGATGGAATAGCGGCGTGCATCGCGGAAAATGGCAAACCATACGAGAACTGCGATTAGTACCACACTGGCGGATAAGATGATCAGACGCTTTTTCATAATTTAGAAATTTGGCCGCAAGACACATTTAATTGCAGATCGTAAATTTACGATTTTAGATTGAACCCACAATCCGGTTGTTAAAGTATTATAGATTATATTCATAATCTCTCTCTGCAAAAAAGAGGAATCGAAAATCATAAATCATTGTACATATAAATTGTAAATTTTAAATTGCTTGACAAAGGGATTCGTTGCCGGATTTATTTAATCTAAAATTTAAAATCGTAAATCTACAATTAAAATATACCTTTGTGTCGGATTCGGATGAATCATCGCCGGCCTCGGTAACGTACAATAAGGGGCAGGTTTTATTTGTCAATTCGTAATTGAACGATTATGAATTTGTATTTCCGTTTATTTTGGGCTTTTTTCAAGATCGGGGCATTCACTTTCGGTGGAGGGTATGCCATGATTCCGCTGATCCAGCGGGAAGTGGTCGACCGGAAAAAATGGCTGGAAGAAGATGAATTTATCGATATGCTGGCGATAGCCCAATCGGTACCCGGACCTATTTCTCTGAATACGGCTGTTTTTGTCGGTAATAAAATGCGGGGAATAAAGGGAAGTCTGATTTCAGGCTTGGGGATTATTCTCCCTTCTTTTATTGTTATTTTGCTCATCGCTCTGGTATTTACCGAATTCAAGGACAACCCCGGAGTGGAGCGGGTATTCAAGGGAATCCGCCCGGCTGTTGTGGCATTGATTGCTGCCCCGTTGTGGAATATGGGTAAAAAAGCGGGTATTACCTGGAGAACCTTGTGGATTCCGGTTGCCGCGGCTTTGCTGATCTGGCTGGCCGGAATATCCCCGGTATATATCGTTATGGTGGCGATAGCCGGCGGTATCGGCTGGTATATGTTGCAATTGAAAAAGAGAAAGTAATGGATGAATGGAGTTTGTATCTGAGCTTGTTCTGGGCCTTTTTCAAAATCGGGCTTTTCGGTTTCGGAGGTGGTTATGCCATGATTTCTTTGATCCAGCACGAGGTCGTTGAAGTTCACCACTGGATCAGTGTTTCCGACTTTACGGATATAGTGGCTATTTCGCAGACAACACCGGGACCTATCGCTTTTAATACGGCCACTTATATCGGTTATACGGCTACGGGAAGTGTATG